>Ga0157375_10000034_pt1 | contig 184385 bp, 180 predicted proteins | sample M35metaG_FD_115311 | JGI IMG/M metagenome (GOLD analysis project Ga0157375, IMG submission 115311) | Miscanthus rhizosphere microbial communities from Kellogg Biological Station, Michigan, USA - M3-5 metaG | ecosystem: Host-associated > Plants > Roots > Rhizosphere > Soil | place: USA... | reverse complement strand
GCTTGCCGAAGATGTACTTCTTCATCTTCGGGTTCCAGCGCTTGGTCTGATGACCGAAGTGGACGCCAGCCTCCAAAAGCTCTTTCATCGTAATAGAGACTGCCAAGTGAACCCTCCTTGCAAGATTGAAAATTGAGAATTGAAACGAAAAAAAGAAGGACAGAAGCTTTCGCCTCTGTCCTTCCGAGTTGCACGCTTAGAGAAAACCGAGCATCGGAACTAGCGCTTCGAGAACTGGAACCGGGCGCGGGCGCCCTTCTGTCCGTACTTCTTGCGCTCCTTCATGCGCGGATCGCGCGTGAGGAGGCCGGCCTTCTTCAGCCGCTTGCGAAGCTCGGTGTTGTAGACCTGCAGGGCGCGGGAGATGCCGTGGCGGATCGCTCCGGCCTGGCCGCTGGCGCCGCCGCCGTCCACCGTCACGACGATGTCGAACTTGTCGTTCGTCTCCGTCAGCGACAGCGGCTGCTTGATGATCATCTTCAGCACTTCGTTGGCGAAGTAGTCATCGAGGCTGCGCCTGTTGACTGTGATGGCACCGCTGCCCGGGCGAATGTGCACGCGAGCGGTCGACGTCTTTCGTCTTCCAGTTCCGTAGTACTCAACCAATGCCAAGACCGTCCTCCTGATCGACTACGCCAGCTTCAGCGCTTCGGGCTGCTGCGCCTGATGAGGGTGCGCAGTCCCGCGATAAACCTTCAGTTTTTTGAGCATCTTCCGGCCGATGCGATTCTTCGGCAGCATGCCCCACACCGCTTCCTCGATCATCTGCTCCGGCTTTTCGGCGCGGATGAAACGGGCTTCGGTGGAGGTCAGACCGCCCGGATAGAGGGAGTGACGGCGGTAGATCTTGTCCGTCTCCTTCTTGCCGGTCAGCTTGACCTTTTCGGCATTGATCACGATCACGTGATCGCCGGTGTCGAGGAACGGCGTGTACGTCGGCTTCGCCTTCCCGGAAATGATGTTGGCGATGGTGGTGGACAGACGTCCGAGGACCTGGCCTTCGGCGTCGATTACGAACCAGCGCGGTTCGATGTCACCCTTCTTCGGAAAATACGTACGCATGACTCTCCCTGACGCGACCAACAACTTGATTGAATCTTCGAGCGGTCGGGGAACTACTCGAAAGCTCAAAGACAAAATACACCTTCCCTTGCGGAAAGGGGGGAAACGGTAACACCGCGCAACAGGGGGTGTCAAGCGGTACATTCCCAACACCCACCGCGCGAAGAACTTACCCTCGCCGGACCCGCGACAACGGCTCGCCTTACGCCGGAATTCCGCGGTGGACAGCCTGCAGACGAAGTGATAGAAGCCCGCGCGTCGTGCCGGCAAATCTCATCGACGGCAAAGCGGTCGCCAGGGCGGTGGAGAGCGAACTCTCCGCGGCCATTGCAGAGCTGTCGTTTCGTCCCGCGCTCGTGGCCGTTCGCGTGGGAAACGACCCAGCCTCGGAGATCTATGTCCGCAGCAAGGCGAAGAAGGCCGAGGAGCTCGGGCTGCGGGGTCATGAGGCGATCTTTCCGGAGTCGCTGAGCGAATCCGACCTCCTGGCCGAGATCGCCAGGCTAAACGTCGATGACGAGGTCGACGGCATCCTCGTCCAGCTCCCGCTGCCGAAACAGATCAGCGCAAAGAAAGTGATCGACGCCATCGATCCGGCCAAAGACGTCGACGGCTTTCATCCTTTCAACGTCGGCCTCCTTCATCTCGGCCGGCCGACGCTCGCGCCCTGCACGCCGGCAGGATGCATCCGCCTGATCGAGTCGACCGGCGTCGCCATCGAAGGGGCGCATGCCGTCGTCCTCGGCCGCAGCGACATCGTCGGCAAACCGATGGCCGCGATGCTCCTGCAGCGCAATGCGACCGTCACCGTCTGCCACTCCCGCTCGCGCGACCTCGGTGCGATCACGCGTGAGGCCGACATCCTCGTCGCGGCAGTCGGGCGTCCGATCATGGTCACAGGCGAGATGGTGAAGCCGGGCGCGGTGGTGATCGACGTCGGCATGAACCGCGTGGAAGCGGCATTCGCGGATCGCATCACGCATGACGCCGACAAGTCGCGCCTGCTCGCAAAGAACGGCAGCGTCCTCCTCGGAGACGTCGACTTCGCGACCGCCCGCGAGGTAGCGAGCTGGATCACGCCGGTCCCGGGCGGCGTCGGCCCGATGACCATCGCCATGCTGATGAAGAACACCGTGACCGCGGCAGCCGCGCGGAGACGAACGTGATTCTCAAGGTAGGGCTGACCGGCGGCATCGCCAGCGGCAAGTCGACGATCGCCCGCCTGTTCGGAGAGCTCGGCTGCGTCGTGCTCGACGCCGATGCGCTGGTCGCCGAGCTTTACCGCCCCGGCCGGGCGGGGCATCGCGCGCTGGTCGAGACGTACGGAACCGGCATCCTTCGCCCTGACGGAGAAGTGGATCGCCAGAAGCTCGCGGACGTCGCGTTCCGCGATGCGGCATCGGCGCAGAAGCTCAACGCGCTCATTCACCCGCTGGTGATGGAAGAAGAAGCGCGGATCGCCGCGGAAGAGGAGAAGCGAGGCGAAGACGGGATCTACGTCGTCGAGGCGACCCTCCTGCTCGAAGCTGGCGGCAAGCAGCGCTACGACAAGATCGTGGTCGTCGACGTCGATCCCGCAACGCAGGTCGCGCGAGGCATCGCCCGAGGCATGCTGCGTGAGGAAGTCGAGCGGCGGATCCGGCATCAGCTGCCGCGCGGCGAGCGGCTCGCGGCGGCCGACTACGTGATCGACAACAGCGGCAATCTGGAGCAGGCGACGCGCGAAGTCCGGCGCGTGTACGACGCCCTTCGCGCCGACCTGGCCGAGCGCGCATAAAAAGCGGCGGGCCGTACAGCGCCCGCCGCGACTACAAAAGAACTGCGACGACGGTTAGTGCGTGCTCGTCGTCGAGACCGTGCTCGTGGTGCTCGAGGTCGAGGTCGTGCCGGTCATGCCCGTCATTCCGGTCATGCCCGTCATCCCGGTCGCGCCGGTGTCGGTCGTCGACATCGTGCTCGTGCCGGTGTCGGTGGAGACGGTGGTCGTCGCGCCGGTGTCGGTCGCCGAGGTGGTCATCGACGTGTCGGTGCCGGCGGTATCAGGTGCGGGTTCTTCCTTCTTACACGCAGTCGGGAACAGCACGAGGGCCGCAATGGTCAGAAGGACCAGAAACGATTTCTTCATCTTTTCTCCTCTTGATGAGTTGTTTTCGGTGAAGTTGATTGGTCGCTGAGTAGTGGTCGCTTCTGGGGTGCCTGCCCTCACCTCCTTCGCATTGGATGTCTTCCCCGTTGGGAAAAAAACGGTTGACTGTTGTCGGGGGCGGGGGCGTCCATTGGAGGACAGCGCCCCAAAGGAGGCTCAGCAACACGGATGCCAAAAACAAAAACGCCCCGCCGAAGCGGGGCGTTTTCACAGCGTTGATACGAGTTACTTGCCGGTGGCGCCGGTCGCGCCGGTCATACCGGTCATGCCCGTGGCGCCGGTGGCGCCCGAAGCACCCATCGCGGTGTCGGTCATCGCACCGGTGGCGCCGGTCGCGCCGGTGTCGGTCATCGTGCCGGTCGTCTCGGTGACGGTGGCGGTCGTCGCGCTGACGGCGGTGTCAGTCGCGGCGGTGTCGGTGGCCGGCTCTTCCTTCTTGCAGCTGACTGCGAAAAGGGCGACGGCGAAAAGGGCAACCAGGGTCATAGCAATGGACTTCTTCATTTAGGTAATTCTCCTTCAAAATTTTCAGACCTGTCGATCTGATCTTGGCATTCGATTGGGATACATGGACCGGTGCGAATCCTGTCCGGGTGCCGGGATCACCTCACTTCGCAGATGGAGTACGTAACCTTTCGGTACTTGATGGTCGTATTGGACGGGGAGCGGTTCAGCCCGGCTCACCCGGGGGGTATATAGTAAGGATGCGTATGCCCTTGTCAAGTGCGCCCGACCGCGAGGCGCCCCCGTTCGACGCGGTTTCAGGCGCTTCCGGCGCGGTTTCGCGCGTCGTCAGCTCGTTCGACGGGACTCGCATTCACTACGATCTGTACGACGCTCCCTCGCGCGCGGCGATCGTCGTCGTCCCCGGTTTCTGGCGATATCGGCGGCATCTGTCGATGACTCATCTCGCTCTCTGGCTGCAGGCCGAGGGGTATCGCACGGCGGTCGCCGATCCGCGCGGTCATGGCGACAGCGAAGGGACGTACGGCTTCAACCTGAACGAGCACCACGACGTCGCGGCGGTGATCGAGGACGTCCGCGCCACGACGGAGACCGACTCGATCGCACTGGTCGGCCTGTCGTACGGCGGCGCGATCGCGATCACGACCGCGGCACGCCATCACTTCCCGACCTCGGCCATCGCGCTGATCTCTCCGGTCGCCGATTTCGCCATGATCATGCCGCGGATCAATCCGTTCACGATTCACCGGCACATCGCCTGGTCGCAGGCGCTGCACACCCCGCGGTTCGACTGGCACCTCAAGCGGAGCCCGAAGCTCAGCGCGCTCGACGACGTCCGGGACGTGCACGCGCCGCTCTGTTTCATCCACGTGAAGAACGACTGGCTGATCGGCCACAAGCATTCGAATGCGCTGTTCGAGCAGGCGAACGAGCCGAAAGAGCTGCACATCATCGACATCCCGGGCAACTACCACGCGGACCGCATCTTTTCCGTCGCCGGCGAGCAGATCGAGCCGATCATGCGCGACTTCCTGGCGCGCTACCGCGGAAAATGAAAAGCCGCGCGTTTCCGCGCGGCTCGAGCATCCAGCGGCTGGTTTGAATTACGGAAGCGGGAACGGTGGCACGTAGCTCGGCTTCACGGGTGGGACCTGCACGATCTCGATGACCTGAAGCTCGGGTACGAACTCCCCCTGCGGCAGACGCGGTGTCGTTTCGGGCTTCCGTTCTCCGCCCTCTTCCGTCCACTCTTCTCCGTCATAGACCCACATGCGAGCTTCCTTTCCACTGCCTGCCGGCATCTGCCGGCACGTGGTGATACGTTTCAAGGGCGTTGCCAGTTGCCCGCTCAGCCGTGTCGGAACGGAAACCACTCATAGAACGAGAGTTATTTGACTTATTCGGATGAGGCGGCTTCGGCAGGCTGTCCGCTTTTCCGCTCACGATTGTCCGAGATACTGGGCGAGCTTCCGGTACGCATCGCCGCGATGCGAGATCGCATCCTTCTCGGCGTCCGACATCTCGGCGAACGTCTTGTCCGATCCGTTCGGCTTGAACCAGGCGTCCCATCCGAACTTCTGCTCGCCGCGCGGCTGCACGAGCACTTCGCCCCGGCACTCGCCGGTGAAGAGCTTCCCCTCGCTGCCATCCCAGTACGCGACGCAACACTGAGCTAGCGCCGAGCGGTTGTTGAGCGCATACGCCATCGCCGCCAGGCCTTTGCCGCCCGCAGCCTCGAGCAGCCATTTCACATACGGACCGGGAAAATTGCCGAGCTCGTCGAATCCGAGCGAAACATCCTCGACCAGAAGCCTGGCGTAACCCTTCGTGCGGGCGACTTCGAGTTTGTAGCGGCTGATCTCTTCGACCGACGCGGCCTGAATCTCCGGCAGCGGCAGTGACACGCGCAGCAGCGGCATCCCGAGGATGCGCTCCGCTTCGATGCCTTTGTGGGGATTCGAAGAGACGAGAATCAGCGTCACGTCAGCTCGCGCGACCACTCGTCGCGGAACGCGCGGATCGACCGCGCCAGTCGCGTCTTCAGTCGTTCGGGAGCGGGCTGCGGAGTGAGGCGGGTGAGGACGAAGCGCCGGATGCGGCCCTGCGCCTTCGTCCGCGTTTCGCAGTCGGGACAGAGGCCGAGGTGCATCTTGAAATCGTGTTGCTTCGTTTCAGCGAGAGAACCGTCGAGGAAAAAGTAAACCGTACGTTTGACATCGTCACAAAGCATCACTGCTTTCCTTCCTGGAGTCTCAGGTGACGACGACTCATTCGATTAGTGTGAACGACCTGTAACGGACCCACATTTCCGCTTTTCGGTTCTGCAATCGAGCAGCCAAAAAAAAGGCCGCCGAAAAACTCGGCGGCCGGGGTGATTTTCGATGGTGGTGCGTTACTCGAGTCCGACGATCGGCTCTTCCTCTTCTTCTTCCTCGATCTCGAAGTCGTCGAAGTCTTCTTCCTCGTCGCCGGCGAAGAGCACTTCTTCCTCGTTCTCTTCCGGCTCCGCGACCTCGGTCTCGTCGCCGTCTTCCTTCTTCTTCTTCGGCTTCACCTCGTCCTTGCGCGAGCGCATCTTGGCCGGCTCTTCGCCGCTCCGGATGTAGCCGTACTTGCGCGCGTACTCGAGCAGCGTCCGCTCCAGCATCTTGCGGCCGCGATAGAGACGCGACATGACGGTTCCGACCGGGCAGTCGAGGATCTCGGCGATCTCCTTGTACGAGAAGCCTTCGATGTCCGCGAGCAGGACGACCATCTTGTAGTCGTGCGGAAGCGAGTCGAGGGCGCGCTTGACGTCCTCATCCATCATGTCCTGGAAGATCTCGCTTTCCGGATCCTTGATCAGGTCCGGGGCGTTCTTCTGGATGACCCGCTCGTACGACTCTTCGATCTCCGAGAAGTCGATCTTGTGAGGGGTGAGCTTCTTCTTCCGGTAGTTGTTGATGAACGTGTTCTTCATGATTTTGAAGAGCCACGCCTTGAAGTTCGTACCCTCTTCGAACTTGTCGTAGTACTTGTACGCCTTGAGATAGGTCTCCTGCACGAGGTCCTCGGCATCTTCCGAGTTCCGCGTCATTCGGTAGGCGGTGTTGTAGAGCGAGTCGACGTAAGGCATCGCTGCCTTCTCGAAGTCCCACCCCTGTTCGTGCACTTGAGCCTCGGCACTCTTCATGGTCTCTCCCGTTGATCTACCAAAACTTCATACTCCGTGCCGCAACGCTGATTAGATGCGGCTAGAGGCGGGATAGTTACCGCCTCGCCCCGCAACGACCGGGACACTGCGTCCCAAGTGGTTGCTGCGGAGCTAGTTACGCGATCAGACCACGCCGCTTCTCAGCTTCTGCGGCTGAGGACACTACGAAGCCCGATGCGTCACCGGCACCGGACACGTCCGTCCTCGATTGGGGCTGATCTCACATGAATGACTACGGTCTGCTGGAGGGAAATGCTGGCGAGTCGCTGGTGAACAAACGGTGAACAGCCTGAATTCCCAAGGCGGAAGATAGCACCGAGTTGGTGCCGTTTGCAAGAGTTTTATTCCCGGTAAATCGATAACAACGTTTCGTAAGCCCTGGTGATCTCGATGAATCGCGCTGCCGCCCCCGCCTGGGCGTCGGCGGGCTGGCCATGATAGCGGTCGGGATGATGCTGCGCCACCAGTTTTCGATACGCGGAAATGATGACCTGCCGCGACGCGGGCGGCTCCTCGATACCCAGAACACGGAGCAATTCCCCCGGCGCCCGCTCGTCGCGTGCGAAAAGCGAGAGTCGTCCCGCCACACGATCGGCCTCCGGCGGACGCGCATCCTTCGCATGATCGATGTACTCGAAGCCGTATTGCACGCGCAGCCGCGCCAGCGCATCGGTCTGAAAGCCGAGCCCGAAGCTCAGATCGAGCAGCGCGGCGTACTGACGCAACGGCACCGGCGTACCGCGTCCGGCGATGAGTTGTACCGCCTGTTCGAGCAACAGCTCGCGCTCGGCGCGCGACGCGACCTGCGCGTACGCCTCGCCCCAGTTCGAAATGTCGACGCCCCCCGTCACCGGTGAGGCGATGCCGGTCGTTCGCCGGATGTCGCGCAACGCGGCGTCGGGCTGCATCCCTCCGGCGAGCAGGATCTGGAAGAGGATCGAGCCGCCGATCCGATCGCGATCCGCGCGCCCGTGCACCTCGGCCTCGCGTCCTCCGTTTTCGTAGCGCTTCGTCGCCACGCCGATCGCCACCATCACGCCGATCGCCACGCCACAACCGACGACGATCATGAAGATGACGGCGATGAGCTCCACGTCGTAATGTTACGCAAACAACGTGCGATTCTTTTTCGGCTGGGGCTTCCTCCTGCAGATCGCGGCGGTCATTCATTGGGCGCGCCGCCGGCCGGACACGTTCTGGCTCTGGATCATCATCATCGGCGGGCCGATCGGCGCGATCGCCTACTTCGTCGTGGAGGGCGATTTCTCCGGCGTCCGCCGTTCGTTCAAGGCGCCCTCCCGCCGCCGGCGGATCGCGATGCTGCGGGCGCTGGTGCGCGACAACCCGTCTGCCGGCAATTACGAAGAGCTCGGCGAGCTGCTGCTCGAGCAGAAGCGGTACGCCGAGGCGCGGGAGGCGTTCGATCACGCGCTCTCCTCGCGGACCGATTCCATCCATACCTTCTACTTCCGCGGCATCGCCGAATTCGAGCTCGGCCTCGACGACGCCGCGATTCGGGACCTGCAGCACGTGGTCGACGTGGAGCCGAAACACGATTACTCGCGCGCCATGTGCCTCCTCGCGCAGGCATTCGCGCGCAGCGGACGGACGAGCGAAGCGACCGCGCTGTTCGACAAGCTGGTCGCCACGTCGACAGCGCCGGAGTCGCTCACCGCCGCCGCGGAGTTCTACATCGCGCAGGGACGCGGCAACGAAGCGCGCGACATCGTGGAATCGGTCCTCGCGCGTCGCGCGACGATGCCGGCGTATCAGAAGCGGCGCGATGCTAAGTGGCTGCGGAAGGCGCGGCTACTAAGGCGTCGATCGCGCCAATCCGCGCCGTGAGCGCTTCTTCGCTGAGCGCGGGCGTCGAGCCCTCGGTGTCGATCTCGTCATCGACGCTCACCCAGCTGCGGCAGCCGAGGTACTCCGGCTTCTGCGCGATCGTGACCGGATGCGCGAGCGCGAAGGCCCGCACCGCGATGACGTACAACGCCTGATCGGGACGGAAGCGGTACCGCGCATCGAGCGTCTCGCGCGGCATCACGACCTGCGGCTCGAGGCGATACAGCGTCTCGAGATCGTCGACCCGCCACGTCTTCACCACTTCGCACCAGTGCGTGATCGTCACGTCGCGCGGCTCCGCGCCCTCGGCCTGATGAAAGAACGTCGGATAGAGGTAGAAGCGATCGGCCTCCACACCGAAGTGCGGATCGGCGATGCCGCCTTTGCGGATGAGGATGATCTCCTCGCCGCGGCCGAGCGCCTCGATGACGTTCGCCCACTCCTTGAGCGAGGTGTGATTAGGAAGTTTGTTCATAGCGGACGGAGTTGACCGGGCCTTCCCAGATCGTCACGGCCTTCACGACCGCGTTCTCGTCGTCGACCGCCGACTGCAGCTCGCGGGCGAACCATTCGGCGATGTTCTCGGCGGATGGATTGATCCGGTCGAAAGGCGGGACGTCGTTGATGCAGCCGTAGTCGAGCTTCTTCGCCAGCACCTCGAGCTTCCGCTTCGCGCTGACGAAATCGACGGCGATCGCATCCTGATCGACGCCTCCTCCGCGCGCGATGAGGTCGGCCTCCACCTTGTACGAATGTCCGTGCAACGGCTCGGAGATGCCGCGATACTCGCGCAGAAAATGCGCCGCTTCGAAACGCGCCTCGACGCGCACGGTGAAGGTCATCGTTTCTCCGGGAAGATGCGGGCGATCATCTGCTCGCTCATCCCCAATTCCCGCAATTCATCCGGGCTCGATTGGCTGCGCAGCAGGTCCTCGGCGCGCTGATCGTCCCAGCAGTCCTGCGGGTTGCTCCCCTCCGCCAGCTCGATGAGCGTGCGCAGCGTGGCGCGGCGGCGGTCGTCGGTCAGCACGGCCCGGAAGTGTACAATGCGCGCCGATTTCGATGCCGCTGCCCAAAAGCGTAGTCTGCTCCGCTTGTAAGAAGACCTATCCCGAAGGTTGGAAGCGTTGTCCCTACTGCGGCTTCGACGAGCTCCGCGCGAAGCAGGAATCACAATCGCGGAAATTCATGCAGCGAAAGATGCAGGAGTTCGAGCAGCGGACGGGCAAGAAGAAGCGCGAAGAAGAGCGCCGTCCGCCGGGTCAGCGTCCGCCGCGCGAGCGTGGCGAACGCGGAGGCCGCGATCAGCGACCACCACGCGGCGAACGTCCGCAACGCAATCAGCAACCACAACAAAAGCAGGCGCAGCCGCAACCGCAGCAACAGCAACCGCAAGGCGAGCGCGCGCCGGGTCGCAGCCGCAGACGTCGTCGTCGCGGCGGTGCCGGTGGTGGCGGCGGTGAACGTCCGGCCCAGCCACCACAGCAACAACAGCAGCAACCGCGCTCGACTCCTCCGCCGCGTCCGCAGGAGCGCCCTGCTCCTCCACCGGATGGCGGCGGTGAGCCGCGCCCGACAGGTGGCGGTGAGGGCGGCGGCAAGCGCCGTCGCTTCCGTCGCCGTCGTCGCGGAGGCGGTGGTGGTGCGGGTGGCGGTGGCGGAACGCCGCCGCCTAGCGCGCCGTAACGTTCTCCAGCCGCTCGAAGGTCAGGACGTCGCCATCCGCGACGTGATGCTTCGCCGCCACTCCCGCGGCGACTTCCAGCACGTACTTCGCCGCGACTCCCGGCGGATAACTCGGGCAGGGATCGGCGTGACACGGCGGCACGTCGTGCGCGATGTGCACGACCTTCTTCGCCTCGTCGATCCAGATCATGTCGAGCGGGATAATCGTGTTCTTCATCCAGAAGGCGTAATCGCCCTTCTGAGGGAAGACGAAGATCATGCCGCGATCGTCCGCCAGGTGATCGCGATACATCAGTCCCTGCGCGCGGTTCTCGTCATCGGCGGCGACTTCCACCTTCACGCGAAAGCCATCCTTGAAGATGACGCGCGGCGCGTTGTCGTCCTGCTGCGCGGGGGCGGGCGGCGGAGTGCGCTGCTCGTTGCACTGGAACGAGCAAAGCAGGAGGACCGCCACCAACCAGCTAATCCGCTTCAACCACGTCCTCCTGTCTGCTGTCGCGCGGGATGAGATCGTATTTCTTCGCGTAGTAGCGGAACGAGCGGAACGACATCCGCAGCAGCTCCGCCGCCTGCGTCTGCACGCCGCCGCAACGCTCGAGCGCCTTGAGCATGAAGATCTTCCCGATCGCTTCCAGGTGATCCTGCAGCGAGATCCCCTCGGGCGGCAGGTCGAACGTGACGTCGGGGATCGTGCCGCCGAGGAGCACGTGCTCAGGGAGAGACTTCGTGGTGAGCACGTCGCTCATCTCCAGCGCGATCATCCGCTCCACCACGTTCTCCAGCTCGCGCACGTTGCCGGGCCAGTGGTACTTCTCGATCGCCCGCATCGCATCGGCGGAGATCTTCTTGTGCACGATGCCGATGTGATCGCAGAACTTGGCGATGAAGTGCTCGACCAGCACCGGGATGTCCTCGCGCCTCTGACGCAGCGGCGGGAGCGTGATAGGGATGACGTTGATGCGATAGAAGAGATCCTCGCGGAACGTCCCCTTCTGAATCGAATCGGATAGATCGCGATTCGTGGCGGCGATCACGCGCACGTCGACCGGCGCCTCGAGGGTCGAACCGACGCGCCGCACGACGCGATCCTGCAGTACGCGCAGCAGCTTGATCTGCATCGCGGTCGACGTCTCGCCGATCTCGTCGAGGAAGATCGTGCCGCGCTCCGCCTCGTGAAAGAGTCCGCGCTTTTCGCGGATCGCGCCGGTGAATGCGCCGCGCTCGTGGCCGAAGAGCTCCGACTCGAGCAGCGTCTCCGGCAGCGCACCGCAATTGATCGAAACGAACTTTCCGCGGCGCCCGGAGTTGTAGTGGATGGCACGCGCGATCAGCTCTTTGCCCGTGCCCGACTCGCCCGAGATCAGCACGGTCGACGTCGTCTTCGCGATCCGCTGCACGATGGAGAAGATCTCCTGCATCTTCGGACTCTTGCCGATGATGTTGGAGAAGGTGAAGCGCTCCTCGAGCGCGGTGCGGAGGTGAAGGTTCTCGTCCTCCAGCTCCTTCCGCTCCGACGCCTTGCGGACGATGATCTTCAGCTCTTCGACGTCGAACGGCTTGGCGATGTAGTCGACCGCGCCCGCCTTCAGCGCTTCGACCGCCGACTTCGTCGAGGTGTAGGCGGTGATCATGATGAACGCGATCGACGGGTTCTGCGCCTTCACCTCCCGCAGGTAGTCGATGCCCGAGCCGTCGGGGAGCATGAGGTCGCAGAGGACGACGTCGGGCTCTTTTTTCAGCACCGCGGCGCGGCCGTCGGCGAGCGAGGCGGCCGATTCGACGCGCCATCCTTCTTCTTCGAACACGATGGTGAGAAAGTCGCGAAGAGATGCCTCGTCGTCGACGATGAGGAGGTCCACGGCGGGCATTATATTTCGCGGAGAATGCGCTCGAGGCCGGCGTGGTGGCGCCGCTCGAGCCACTCGGGGACGTCGAAGCCTTTGGCTACCAGCTTCGCAACCGCGCTTCCTCGCACGATCCGCGGGCGCAGGGTGGTTACCGGCTGCCCGTTGCCGGTTGTCTTCAGCGTCGCGCGCACTTCGCGCTTCTTCCGCGCGATGACGTGCATGATTCCGCGATCTTCCGGCACGAAATAGATCGCCTGCACCGTCTCTCGCGTCTGGCCGATGCGATGCGCGCGGCCGTTGCGTTGATCGAGCTTCATGGGATTCCACGGGATGTCATAGTGGATGACGACGCCGGCGCGCTGGAGGTTGAGTCCCTCACTGGCGCGATCCGTGGTGATCAGCACGTCGCCCCCTTTCACGAAGCGGCGGAGCTCGCGAGCAGTGGCGCGGAACTGCGTAAAAACAAGCGTGGGCTCATTCGTCAGGATGCCGGCCAGTAACTCGGATTTGTTCGACGGTTCGACCTGAATCGCGTCGAGCCGCTGCATCTCTTCACGAATGGCCTGCACATCGAGGCCGCCCGGCGGCGCCCACAGATCCCAGAACAGCACCTGCTGGAAGATCTCGTCATCCTCCTCGGCACCGAACGCACGCCGGTAATCGCGCTTCGTCAGCGCGCGTCCGCTCTCGAGCACGCGTTCGTAGAAGCGGCGCTGCCTGCGGATCGATTCTCGGAACGCGGCTTCGCTCGACTCCAGACGTCGCCGCAGAAATCTGCGAATGAGCGGCGCCCCGTCGACGAGCGGAAACTGCAGCGCATCGACGTCGACGTGCGGGACGTTGTACCGAACGACACGCCGCTCCAGCGAGCCGAATGCAAGCTGCGGCGGCAGCACGCTCCGATCGCGGCGGATCACGAGCTCCTGCACGACGCGCTCGACCTTTCGCGCGGCAAACGCGAGATCGATCGATGGCACGCCGCAATCCATCAGCAGGTCGTCGCGGGCGATGAGTCCGATGAGCGCCTCGAGATCGCGCGCCGAATTGCAGACCGGCGTCGCGGTGACGAGCAGCAGCTTCGCGCTCACCGTGGCCCGCGCCAGCGCGTCGTAGCGGCGCGTCGCCGGATTGCGGAACGCGTGCGCCTCGTCGACGATCACCAGCTCGGCGTTCGACGCGCGGATCGTGTCGTGCGTGACGATCTCCGCGTCGGCGTCGAACATCCGCAACGTCTCCCGCCACTGCGGGACGAGCGACGCCGGCACGACGAGCTGCACGCTCGCGAACTCCGCGGCGAGGGCGGCGGCGACGAACGACTTGCCGAGTCCGACGTCGTCCGCGAGGATCACGCCGCCCCGCCGCGTGAGGATCTCGCGCGCCCGCGCCACAGCTGCCTTCTGATGCTCAGCAAGCATCGCGCTGCAACCGGCGATCGACGAAGCGGCGCAGGACGTCGAGCTCCGGCGTCGTCACGCCGTACAGCGACGCCACCACGTCGTCGACCTCGTGATGCGCGCGCCTCGCCGCACGGATCAGTCGCGACCACGCGTCGCTGTCGTGCTCGACGCGCGGCAGCGGCATGCGCGCGACGGTCCGGCCGAAGTAGCGGAAGTGCGCGTCCTTCGCCCGCTCCGCGATGCAGAGCAGCAGCGCATCGACGATCGTAGAGTTGAGCAGCGCCGCGATCGCGTACGCCTCGCTCAGCGACGACGTGTCGATCGAGTAGAGCGTCTGATTGGGGATCAGCGGAATCGCCCGCCCGTCGACGTGCACCGCGTCGGGCAACACCGCCGCCGACATGCCGCGCGCGAGGTCTTTCCACACGACCTTGATGCCGGCATGCTCCGGCCGCACGTACGCCAGGCGGAACGCGCTCGCCTCGATGCCACGCGCCTTCGCCAGGTTCTCGAGCCAGCGCGGCGGAACCTTCCACCCCTCGGCCGGAGGCCAGAGCATCCAGACCGAATCGCTCGCCGACCAGCGCCGCACATCGCGTCCGCGCACGCAGCGCGCGACCGCCGACAACGGCACTTCGACGCCGTCGTTCGTGATGAGCTTCCCGCGCACGATCCGCTCGACGTCGAGAAAGAACGTCCCATTTGCGCCGGTCTTCACGCCCATGATCGGCGTCCGGCCGATGACCTCCGCGAACGGCGCATGCTGCGTGCGCAAGCGCTTGAGAATCGCCGCCGCCTCGGGCGGCACGAGCGCCCACTCCGAGCTCGCTTCGGCCACCGGCAGCTCGCGCTGCGGCATCGAGAACGACTCGCCGCACGACGTGATGGCGACGCCGTTCGGCGCGCGCAGCGGACGGACGGTGAGCCCGAGGGGGAACGTGTCGGCGTCGAACCAGCGGCCGTCGCTCCAGTCGTCGATGGCGACGATCGACGCGTGCTCCCACACGTGCCGCCGCAGCGGCGCGGCGTAGCCGGCGTTGATGATCTTCGCCGGCATCAGCATCGCCACGACGCCGTCGCGCGCCGCGAGCGTCATCGCACGCTCGAAGAATGCGAGCGACAGATCGGGTTGATGAAACGCTGCTCCGCCTCCGCGCCGAAACAGCGCGTAGCGATCGGCGAACATCCGCTTCGCATTCGGATCGATGCGGCTGTTGCGCACCCACGGCGGATTGCCCGCGACGACTCCGAAGCCACCGACCGCCAGCACGTGCGCGAAGTGAACGTCGAACGAGAAGAAGCCGAGCTCTCCTTCTTCGACGCGCTCGAGCGTGCGCCGCGCCGCAGCGATCCGTTCCTGCAATTCGCGGCAACGTTCGCCGTGCGGAGTCAAACGACGGCCGAAGAGATCGGGATCGGGTGTGGCCAGTCGCTGCATTTCGCGCTCGTCGGCGTCGATCGCCTTCGCCAGCAGCTCGCTCGCGAGGTGCCGGTCGTTGTCGCGTACGAGCCGCGCGAGCGCGGGGCGCTCGTCCTGCGACGCGGTGCGGTAGCGCGCGAGTAAGTCTGCCTGCGCGACGATCGAGTAGCGCCAGTCGCGGTAGATCTCGCCGCGGCTGTCGCCGAGGAAGTCGGTCGGGCTGAGGAGTGAATTGCCTTGCAGGATGTTGCGGTCGAGGTTCGGCAGCGGCGCGACTTCCTCGATCGTCGCGTCGGTCGTCGACACGATCGCCAGCCAGAGCCGGAGCTCGCAGAGACGCACCGCTTCCGGCTTCAAGTCGACGCCGAAGAGCGAGCGCTCGACGATGCGCCGTCGCAGATCGCGCGGCACGTCCTCTTCCGCGCGCTCCGCGAGCTCGCGCGTGAGCCGCTCGATCGCATGCAGCGCCGACAGCAGGAACGCGCCGGAGCCGCAGGCGGGATCGAGCACCGTGATCGTCTCGAGCTTCCGCAGCGCCTTCTTCGGCTCGCGCGTGTTGCCGACCCATTCGACGATGCCGCGCGAGGTCAGCGCATCGACGATCTCGCGCGGCGTGTAGAAGCTGCCGCTCGCGGTCCGCTCGTCGTCGGCCATCAGCGATTCGAAGACGCGGCCGAGCATCTCGGGATCGACGTGCGTCCCGGCAGCATCGCCTTCGTCGACGGAGAAGTCGAAGCGCTCGAACACATCCGCGAGGACACGTCGCAACAGCTCATCGGGCAGGTTCAGCGGATGACGTTTTTCGTATGCGGACGGTTCGAAGAGACCGCCGTTGAGATACGGAATCCTTCCGAGCTTCCGCGCCGCCGCGTCGCGCCTGCCCACCGGCGTGTTGAGGCAGCCGAAGAAGAGCGGCCCGAGGAGCTTGCTGTCGATGCGATCGAAGAGGAAGCGGCGCTCCTCGTTGAGCCAGCCCTTCACCTGGATGAACGACAGGAACAGCAGCCGCGACATGACCAGCAGCGCCTCGGCGTCCCTGGCGTCCTTCGATTCCGCGGGATCGAGCGCGGCGCTGACGTCACGGACGGCATCGCGGAAGCGCTCGAAGAAGCGGCGCGTGATCGACTCGCGATCGAGCGCCACGTCGAAGATGCGCGGCAGATTCTCGCCATACGCCAGGAGGTTCAGCCGGTCGAGCGCGTTGACCGACGGCTGCGCGAGATCGAGATCGAGCCGGCGCAGCGTCCGCCCGTCGAGATCATAAATAGCGAGCTTTTCATCAGCACTTTTAATCAGTACTGATTTTGTCAGCACATTGTATTCGCGATAACTGCGAAGAAATGAGGCGATCGATTCCTCGCCTGCCTCTGATTGCAGGACGAAGAGGTCGAACCGCCGCGTGCGCGCCGCGAGATGGAGCGTCGACGTCCCGTTCCAGTTCAGCGCGATCCCCGCCCGCCGCCACTCCTCGGGGTCGATCTGAATCGGCGCGACGATCGGATAGCCGAGCTCGTGGAAGAGGGTGAAGACTCCGTCGAGGCCGCGGAGCGGGCGAAGAAGGGAGGGCGTGATCATCGCGATAAACTCCCGGCCCGATGCCGTTCCGCTGGGCCTACTTCAAGCGCGTTCTCGCCGGGGCGATCTTCGGCCTCTACATGGCCCACCTGCTCTATTTCCTGAACCCGCAGGTCGACATCACGCCGGCACGCCTGGCCACCGTGACCATCGTCTACGGCCTGATCTGCGGCTTCCTCTTCGGCTCGATCCTCTGGGGCCTGCGCCTGCTGCGCGTGCGGATCTTCGGCAAGCCGGAGTCGGACCACTACCGCGCGCACGGCTTCGGCTTCGTCGTGCTCGCCGCGTTCATCTCTTCCTTCATCTACTGGACGCACCTGGTGCCGGTGCGCATCTACCTGCCGATCGGCGCGGTGCGCATCCTGAACAAGGCGACGAACCTGATCACGCTGACGGCGTTCATCCTCCTCGTGCTCTGGATCCTGGAGCGCAACGCCGACCGCCGCACGTCGCGATTGATCTTCGTCGGCGGCTTCGTGGTGATCGCCGTCTCGTCGTTCTTCCTCTACCAGCGGCGCGACAGCTACCGCACGGAAAAACGGACCGCGGTCGTGGCGAACATCGGCGAAGTGGCGGGCCAACGCCCCGTGATTCTCGTCGCCATTCGCAATCTGCCGTACGACTGGATCGTGACGATGGTGGGCGAAGGGACGCTCCCGTTCTTCGAGGAGGCGCGCGCCCGCGCTTACTTCACGCGGCTCGAGCCGTTCCCCACGACGAGCCCGAAGTCGCTCTGGGCTTCGCTCGCCACCGGCAAGCTGCCGTATCGCCACGGTGTCACGGGACGCTTCTCGTACCGGACGCCGCTCAACGGTCCCGACGATCGCTTCCTGCTGCTGCCGAACGGCGTCGGCTTCCGGGTGTGGGGTCTGATTCCGCCTGTGCAGCGGATCTCGGCCGTGCTGCCCTCCGGCGACGCACTCCCAATCTGGAAAATGTTCGAGCGCCTGTCGTTCCATTCGTCGGTCGTCGGCTGGCCGTCGACGACGACCGCGCTCCTCCCGGGCGATCCGCCGGAGCTGGCCGCGCTCGTGCCTCGCTTCAGCGCCAGCGGTCCCGCGCATGACGCGGTGCTCGCCGCGCTCCGCCGCGATCTGCAGGTCGCGGCGACCGCGCGCAACGCGATCGCGTCGCACCGGTACGAGCTCGATGTCGTCGCGCTCGAGGGCTTCGCAGATGCTCAGCGCGCTCTGCACATCGGAACCAACGAGCTCCCGCCGAAGACGTCGATGCGAGGAGAGATCGCGCGCGCCTACGCCGAGCAGCTCGACCGGATCACGGCGCAGCTGGCGCGCGATTTTCCCGATCACCTCCTCGTCGTGGTCTCGCCGGCCGGCCCCGTGCCGCCGGTCTCGGCGGCGACGACCTGGTCGCTGATCCGCGATGTCTTCGCCGCGAATGACCCGGGCGCCGACGACGGCTTCGTCGTGATCACCGGCCCCGATGTCACACACAAGGAGAATCCCGGCCCGGCCTACGCGGTCGACGTGGTGCCGACGGTGCTGTTCTCGGCGGGACTCCCGATCGGTCGCGACATGGACGGCCGCGTGCTGATCGACGCGTTCAGCGAGGAGTTCATCCGCCGCAGCACGCTGTCCGTGATCCAGACGTACGAGGCGCGCGAGATCATCACCAAGCGCGGGGGCTAGAGGGAGACGACCGGAGCGCCTCCGGCGGGCGGGCGCGGCCCGCAGCGTTTGTTCGGGCGAGTTCATAGCTGCTCCCACTTGCGGCGGCGATCGTTGTAGCGAAGGGTCCGAACTTTCGCCGTTGCGCCGTAGACGCGGACCGCGTAGATGCCGCCGACGCCGTCGACGAGATAGATCGTTCCGGAGGTTGACTCACCGATCCTCGAGAACGAGCAGATCTGGGCCTTGCCGAATTGGACTGGTGATGCGGTTGCGAGCAGCTTCGCGCCGTCCGGATCGGTGATCGTCTTCGACAGCACGCCGATCGTCGCGGCGCCGCGATCGGCGATCAGCACGCGGCGGGGCGTGAAGAGCGGGCGGTCGATGCCTTTGTTGATGTCGTCGGTGCGGAGGCCGTCGCCGTCGCCATCCTCGTATTCCGCGTAGCGCCATTCATTGCCGAACTTCTGGAAGCGGACGCCGTAGTTGTGGCCGCGGCTCGCGGCGCGCATCCGGGCGACGAAGAAGATCGAGCGGATCTCCGCGGCTGCCGCGCGGACCGCGCCGCGGTGGCGCATCGAGTTGAACGCCGGCATCGTCACGCCCACGCTCATCCCGATGATGGCGAGGCAGACGAGCATGTCGGCGAGGCTGTAGCCATGGTCGTTTCGAGACACGGTTTTTCTCCTGTTTTCTCAGCGAGGGGCGGCCGCGCGCACACACGTGTCGCGCGGCCGCCGTGTTGGTGGGATGGATTGGAGGGAGGGTTGGAGGGACGGCGTCTAGTTGGACGCCGCGATGGCGGGCTTGCTCTTCTTGCTCGTGCGTGCCTTGCGCGAGCCGTGGACCTTCTCGGACAGCGTGGTCTTGCCTTCGACGGTCACGTACTGGCGGAGGCGCTCGAAGCTCTTCTCGCCGAAGCCCTTCACTTCCATCAGGTCAGTGACCTTGGCGAAGGAGCCGTGCGCCTTGCGGTACTCGAGGATCCGCTCCGCCGCTTTCGCTCCGACGTACGGCAGGAAGGCGAGCTGCGAGGCGTCCGCGGTGTTGATGTTGACGACGCCCGACGGCGCCGCGGTGTTGCTGCTCTGCGTCTGCGCGAACGCCGAGGTGCAGAGCGTGACGAGGATGACGAGGGCAATGATGATGGGGGACTTACGCATGGGTCTTAGTTCTCCTTTTTTGTTTTGTTGTTTGGTTGTTGGGTTGTTGGGTTGTTGGGTTGTTGTTGCTTTGGCTTCTCCACATGAATGCTTTCTTCTCTTCGGTTCCCGTTCGCTTCTCTTCAGCACCACCTCCTTTCGCCGGCTATAGATTTCAAGCGGCCCGCCGAGGTGGCAGGAACGAGTAAGTCGTTTAAACGGAGAACGTTACGCCTGAATGGCGTTCAGGAGGGATGTCAAAATTTTTTGACGGGCAAGCGCGGGTGCAAAAAAAAAGGCCCGCGAAGTGCGGGACCATGAAAATTTCCCTCAGTAAACAGGGAAAAACTCGGTTTGCGTCACTCTTTTAGAACAAGCAACGGTCGACCTGCGCCAAATGAATGAATGTTGCCGGCTGATAGCCGGGCATAGGAGGACTGTCGTTTATGAAGAAGAAGAGCCAGGCGCTCATTCTTGTCATTCTGCTCGCCACCAGCACCAGCGCGTTTGCCGCCCGTCCGGGCGACCGTGATCCGTCGGAACCCTTCATCAAGAAACTCGTCCGGGTCATTCGCTTCATCATCCAGCCCCACGACGGCGTCGGTATTCTTCCGCCGCATCCGTAACTCCGAACCTTCCATGTTCAAGTCTGCAGGAAGCGGGATTCGGCCCCGCTTCCTGCAGCGTTCACGCACCGGCGCTGAATGCCGTCGTGGGGCTTTCCGTTAGTTTCCTCAAAAAATCACGAACCACTCTGAATGCTTCATGCAACACGTCGACCGACGAGGGTTCGGCCGTCACCCTGCTGAGATACCTCGCCGCCTCACGGAGGTTTTCGGGCAACATGGTCCGCGCCAGCATGGTCTCCGCGAGCTGGTGACACGTTCGCGCATAAACGGAGTCACCCTGCAGCGTCGTCATCGTGTCGGCGATCTCCACCAGGACCTCGGCCGCAGCATTGGGCATCTTGCGATCGAGGAAATCGGCGAACACGTTGTGCAGCGTCTCGACCGCTTCCTCAAGGTCGCCCCGGTCGCGCGCATCGCAGGCCAAGTTGTAGATCGTGTGCTGAATGGCCTCGTGCATGTTCAGCTCCTGCCACCCGGCCAATGCCTTCTTTAGGCGAAAGAGCGCTTCCTGAGGCTGATGGAGATGGACGGCACACGCGCCGAGATTCGTGTCGAGGCGCAGGGTGGCGTCGCGGTCTTCCAGCCGCTCGGCGGTGACGTACGCGCTGAGATAGACGTCCTGAGCGAGAGCGTACTCCTTCTGATCGACGAGAATGCCGGCGCAAATCTCCAGTGCCATCTGGTGAAAACGGAACTGCGAATGCCGCTCGAAAATCTCGCCTGCTTCACGCACGCTCCTCAATGCATCGGTGGTGTGCTTGAGCGCATGCTGCACTCTCGCCAGAACGAGCAAGGCCCCACCCCGCTCGATTTCGAGTGCGGGAACGGCCGATAGCGGTCCGAGCGCTTTTTCAATGCTCTCGGAGGCTTCCGGATAATGTTCCTGCGCCAGAAGCACATCGGCATGAACCTTATAAGCAAGGCCCTCCAGCAGCGGATTGAACAGCTCCGCTCCCGGGATCGTCGGAAGCCCGGTCATATGCTGAAGGACAGCCTCGACGATGACGCGCGAATTGCGGGGATCGTTGTAGAGCTGTTTCTTGGCGACGGCCAGCATTTCTTCAAACGTCCCAAAGCGGCGCCATTCGGGATGCTCCGCGAGCATGCGCCCCCATTGGCCGTACTGATGGCCGAATGAACGGAACGCCGCGGCCGCGATGTTCGCTTCGTCGTTGAGTGTGAGGAGAAAGCCCTGCAGCTGTTCGTTCGGCGTCGGCATGGCTTCACCAGATCAGAAGATCACCAACTCTTTGATCTGGTTTTCACCATCATCAATGAGGATGCGGTGGCCCTCCTTTTGAGCCTCGTGCAGGTATTGCTCGACGCGCAGAGCTCGGCGGATGACCTCGGCGAACGTGGTGTTCCGGTCGGCGGCGAGCGTGCGCAGCGTGTCGGCCGCGTCGGCGGAGAGATTGAGCGTGGTTTTTACCGCCGCGCGGCGGGACTGAGACCGCGTCGTACGTGTCGTCGGCATGGTACCTCCTGGTGTGGTGCGTCGATTGAACCGGGATCGCGCACCGTCGCATCACTATATTGTTGGTTGCCGTCTAACATATGTCAAGTAGACGGCCCAGATATGGTATTCTGCCGCCTTCCGACCCGACACTCCATTCCGCCCGTCAGGTCGAAAACGGAGGACCCTTCGTGCTGCATCCGCGAATCCTGATCAAGCGAGTCCGCCTGGTCGTGGTCTTCGCAGGGGTGTCGGCCGCCACAGCCTTTCTCCCGGACCCAAAAACCGTTGTCGCTTTATCCGACGCGATGGAAGCAAAACTCGCGACGTGGTTTCGTGTTTTGTTGCTCATCGCGGCGCTCGCCTTCTGCGCCTGGTCATTCCACGTAATGATTCAGCTGCGCTACGTGTTGAACCGGCAGGCAGTCGCTGCCTCCGTGCTGCTGATGTCGATCTTCATCGCCGCATCGGCTGTGGGCATCGGAGCACGGCTCGCGCTGGCGGGCACGCCGACATCCACCACGCACGCGCTGAACATCGCGATCCTGCTGAGCGTAGGCAGCCTGGTGATCGGGACAATGTACAACGCGGTCTATGTGCAGAAGCCTGATTACACGAAGCTTCGGGCCGAGCTCTGTGGTATTGCCTCGGGCTTCGATTCGTTGATCGAAACCAACGGCGTCAAAGGCTATGTCACGCGCGACGAGCTCGAGCCGGTCAGCAAGGCCCTCACGGCGGCGCGTACGACCGCGGCCGACCTGGTGAAGATCGAAACGAAAGCGTACGGCGCTTTCATCGACGCGAACTTCGCCGAGCCGCTCGCCGTGCTTTCCAGTGCCGCGTCGAATCGTGTCGTGAGCGATGCGCCGGAGAGTTTTCTTCGCGCATGCGGATTACTCGGTGATCGTGCAAATGAATCGGTCGCCGCCGCATATCGACGTCTGCGGGCGGTGACGGTTCAATGCTGACGATGGCCGACGAATGCCGGCTGCTCGTGCTCGCGCCGTTCGCCAGCGACATCAAAAAGGCGGAGGCTTACCAGCCGTTCGGCAAGAAGCGCCTCATCGACATCATCAACGAGGTGGCCATTGAGATGAGAGGGCGGCGGAGGAGGCGGCGTTATGACCGTCATGAGGTCTTCGGTGGTTTCTTCTTCGGCAGCGCCTTTCCCGATCCTGAATTGCAGGACGAACTGCGCGACGAAGTGCCGACGTCGCTGCTCGACTGCCGCGTGTACTACAGTGGCGAGCCGCAAGCGGCGGAAGCCGCTCTGTCCGCGCTCGCCGATTTCGTGGACGGGCCGGGAGGATCGGACAAGTTGATCGTCTTCATCTGCACGCACGGCTGCCAGGCAAGACGGCTCGACGTCCTCCGTGCCCGGAGCGACGACATGTTGCACGCACATCTGTCCAGCGATCTGCGTGGGAGCAACTTCAAACGAATCGGTCGATTGATGGATGGCGGATGAGATGATCGGCGACTGGCACTACGACCCGGAGAACCCCTGGAACGATAGCTTCGAAGAAGCGTTGTTGCAGATTGCGGACTCGCAGGCAATGGTCGACATGATCAAGATGAAGTGTCGCGAAATCCTGCAGAATCCGACGGCGAACCTTCGTTGGTTCGTCGAAGGCCGCTTCGTCTATATCGCGAAGACCGGTCCGGTTGAAGACCTTCGTCTCGATTCCCTGCTCGTCGTCTACACGCTCGACGAGAAAAACAAGCTCGTCCAGCGCGTGTATGTCTGCAGAGCCGTTATGGCCGAGGACACGCCGCGCATGCAGTCGCTGGGCGAGTTCGGCGGAACGTTACGGCGCGCGATTGAGCGCGCGCTGCGCAATGCAGCCGAGGGACCGGCATCATAGGCGGGCAGACGCGATCGCAATGGCAACCTGCTTGAGATCGGCATAGGTCACACCGGCAGACGCCACTGCTTTCCGCTGTGCTCGAATCGCTTCGGCCAGCGTTCGGAAATTCGGCACTTTCAGACTCTGGCAGGCGAAGCGGATCTGTTCGTCTGTCGCGGTTTCGGCGTCACGAAGATAATCCTCGACCCGGTCGATCTGATGCACGATGTCGAGCCACAACAGGCGCCGTTCACGTTCGTCGAGTTCGTATTCCTGGCAGACGGCGCTGTACTGTTCGACAAACCCGCGCTCGATCATTCACCATCTCCCGCAAACAAGTTCCCCGCTCCACTTTCGACACCCCTCGACGAAAGGAGTGTCAAACGCGAGATTTTCCACACCCGCCCGTCATAAGAAAACACGTATCCCCTGGGTACACCGTCCAAGTGGCAAAGGAGATAATGCCGTCATTCTACATGGATAGAGAGGACAAACCCCTCAAATTCCCAAGGAATCTCGTGATTTTTTAATTTTTCGCGATGGGCACAAGTTAGGCGTATTCCTACGCATAGTCAAGAATCGTGAAGGTGTCTGTCACCGCGGAACGTCAGTTTGCGGAGGATCTGGAAAAGTTCGGAGTGGTCCGAGTGGGTGGGGGCGGGACCACGCGCTGGAACCATGCTGTCGGCGGACAGCGAGTCGGCGAGGTCGACGAACTCGAGGTAGACGCGGAGGCCGGGATACTCCTCGCGATTCAGCGCGCGGAGGATGGAGCGGAAATGCTTGCTGGCGAACGACTCGCCGCCGCCGGTGATGTACGTCTGGCGTCGACTTTCTTCAGCAGCTGCAGGAGCACCTTCTCCGCGGCGCCGGCGTAGACGTCGATCTGTCCGACTTCGCGGCGACGCCGTGCGGCACGACGGGCAGGCGAGATTGCACGTCGGCTCGTGACAGCAGGGTGATTCTTACTGCGCGGACGCCGTCGACGCGCTCTTGATCACGTCCTCCAGCCCGTCCGTCGATCCGTCGTTCCGCTGCGTGTACACCGCTTCGAGCGCCTTGCGCGCCGACGCGTTGAGCTGAGCCTGCGACGACACGCCGTCGCTCAGCGCCACGGCGCGCGCGTAGCAGGTGATCACCTTGTCCAGCTTCTCATTCACTCGATCGCGGAACGCCGTGGCTTCCGGCGTCACCGTCTTGCCGGCGTACCTGGACTGGCATTCGGTGACCAGCGGAGCCACTTCGCTCTTGTACGTCAGGCCGCCCAGCAACTGGTACGTCGTCGGATCCGCGCTGAACGTACTCTTCGACCGCGTCACCTCGGAGAGGTACGCGACCGCCTGCTCCGGCGCGATCTCGGCGCAGAACACGGCGCTGTAGTAACGAAGGCCATGCGGCGCATCCTGCGCGCTCGTGAACGGCGCCCAGTCGTCCGTCGTCTTCCCGCTGTCGATCAGCTTCAGCGCCGTTTGCGCCGCGGCGAGCGCTTCGGCCGCGTGTGAATGATCGCCTGCCTTGAGCGTCTTCACGCCGGCGAGGACGAGCGCGAGCTGCAGCCCGAGGTTGTCGGGATTCGCGGCGATGAGCGGCTGCGCGGCGGCGAATGCCTGCGATGGGTTGTTGTTGACCTTGTCGAGGAACGCGAGCTCTGCCGCGTTGTCGTTGTGCGTCTGCCACTCGCGGATCGTGGCCAGCGCGTTCTGGGTGTTCCCATCAGGACAGTTGCCGTAGATCCTGACGAAGGCTCTCGCGGTCTTCACCGCGTCGCGCTGATGTTTCGCACTGCCTCTCGTCTGCGCGACGAACGTGTTGAGCATCGTGTTCTTCGCCTGGATGTCGCCGCACGCGGACGGCGTCAGCTCGGCGAAGAGGGAGATGGTGGTGAGTGTCAGGAGCGCGCTGAAGAGAATTCGTGCCTTGGTCATGAGGGTCCTCGTTGGGAGGATCCTTCTTCAACTTTCGTGCTCGCCGGGCCGGACTCGACCGGGGGCCGCGCAGGTCTCGAGCACGAGCTCGCGCAACCAGCGATGCGCCGGATCGGCATCCAGCCGCGGATGCCAGAGCAACGAGACCGTGATCTCCGGTGTCTCGACCGGCAGCGGAAAACTGTGCATTCCGGCGCGCAGGTTTCCGGTGTGCCGCTCCGGAACATTCGCGATCAGGTCGGACGCGCGAGCCAGAGCCAGTGCCGCCGAAAAGCTGCCGACGATGGTGACGATCTCCCGCTCCAGGCCGAGCGCACTCAACGCTTCGTCGATCAGACCGAGTCCGAGACCTTGCCGCGAGACGGAGATGTGCCTGCCTGACGCGTAGCGGGACGGCGTGATCCGGCCCTTCTGCAGCGCGTGCCCTTCGCGCACGACTCCGATGAAACGATCCCTGAACAAGCCGTGCGTCCGCACCTCGGGGCTCGTCGTCTTCCCCACGACGCCGGTCTCCAGATCGACGGCGCCGTCGCGAAGCGCTGTGCTTTCCTTGTCCGGTTTCAGGACGAAGCGCAGCCGCACGCCGGGAGCCTCTGCCGCGACGCGGGCGATGAGCTGCGGTCCGAAGTTCTCGACGAAGCCCTCGCGCGTGCGAAGCGTGAACGTCCGGACGAGCTGCGCGAGGTTGATTTGCTCGACGGGCCGGAGAATCGCGCCCGCGTCGTGTACGGCGCGCGAGCTGCCGGCTCATCGCCGACGGGCTGAGGTGCAGCCGTCGCGCTGCGCGCGCAACGCTTCCCTCCGCCAGCACCGCATCGAGCGTGATCAGCAGGTTGAAATCGGGAGCCGGCATCCCTCGACTTTAGCGTGATGTAGCGTCAAACGCACGAATACAGTGCAACTCGTGCGTCTTCCGCCATGCCAGGACGCGACATACGTTGCGTGCATGAAAATGCGATGGGCACTCGCCAGTCTCTCTCTTTCGATGCTGATGCCGTCGCTCGACACCAGCATCGCGAATGCCGGCCTGCCGACGCTGGCGCAGGCGTTCGGCGCCTCGTTCCACGCGGTCCAGTGGACCGTCCTCGCGTATCTCCTCACCATCACCACGCTGATCGTCAGCGTCGGCCGGCTCGGCGACATCGTCGGCCGCCGCCGGCTGTTCCTCGCCGGAATCGCGCTGTTCACGATCGCATCGCTCCTGTGCGGCATCGCGCCGACGCTCTGGTTTCTCGTCGCCGCCCGCGCGGCGCAAGGCCTCGGCGCAGCGATCATGATGGCGCTCACCGTCGCCCTGGTCGGCGAGACGGTTCCGAAGTCGAAGACGGGCAGCGCAATGGGACTCCTCGGGACGATGTCCGCGATCGGCACGACTCTCGGCCCATCGCTCGGCGGCGTTCTGATCGCCGGATTCGGCTGGCGAACGATCTTTCTCGTCAACGTGCCGCTCGGAATCGCGAATCTGCTGCTCGCGCATCGCTACCTGCCCGCGGACCGGCCGGCGCAAAAGGCCAGTCTCGACGTGTCGGGCACACTGTTGCTGGCTCTCACACTAGCCGCTTATGCGCTCGCCATGACGATGGGGCGGAGCAGGTTCGGTCCGCTGCTGTTGATTGCCGTAATCGGAGCCGGGTTGTTTGTGCTCGTTGAAACGAGAGCCACGTCACCATTGATCCGGGTGGCGATGGTCCGCAATCCGAGCCTCATCATGAGCGCGCTCGTGTCGACCGTCCTGATGGCGACGCTGGTAGTCGGTCCCTTCTACCTCTCGCGTGCGCTGGGGCTCGGAACTGCCGTCGTTGGACTCGTGCTGTCGGTCGGTCCGCTCGTCGCCGCGCTGACCGGCGTTCCCGCGGGCCGCATCGTCGATCGGCTGGGAACGCAACGCATCACGATCGTCGGGCTCAGCGGAATCGTTGCCGGTTCCGTAGCTCTGGCGATGATGCCGGCGACGTTCGGCATCGCCGGATATCTCGCCGGAATCGTCATCATCACGTCCGGCTACGCCTTGTTCCAGGCTGCCAACAACACCGCGATCATGACGGGCGTTCAAGCGGAGCAGCGGGGCGTCGTTTCGGGGATGCTCAGCCTGTCGCGCAATCTCGGACTCATCACGGGCGCCTCCGTGATGGGAGCGCTGTTCGCGTTTGCGTCGCGCGCCGCCGACATCACGACGGCGAGTCCCGAGGCTGTGGCGGGCGGGATGCGGATCACGTTCGGGGCGGCGGCGATTTTGATCGCCGCCGCCCTGACCATTGCGTCGGGTAACAGCTACTTCTCGTTCGATTCCTTCAAACCGCGCTCGATGAGCAGCGGCTCGACGATCGGGTCGCGGCCGCGGAACGCACGGTAGAGCGTCGCCACGTCCTGGCTGCCGCCGCGGGAGAGGATCATCTCGCGGAAGCGCTGGCCGTTCGCGCGCGTCATGCCGCCGTTCTCCTTGAACCAGTAGTACGCGTCGTCGTCGATCAACTCGCTCCACATGTAGGCGTAGTAGCCGGCCGAGTAGCCGCCGCCCCAGATGTGCGAGAAATACGTCGAGTGATAGCGCGGCGGGAGCTCAGCCATCGCGATCTTGAAGCGCTCCAGCGCCTCCGGCTCGAACGCATTCGCGTCGCGCAGCCCGGTGCCCGGCTCCTGTGCGTGCCACGCGAGGTCGAGCAGCGCGGCCGCGAGGTATTCGGTCGTCGCGTAGCCCTGATTGAACGTACGCGCCCGGCGGATCTTGTCGACCAGTGCCTGCGGCATCAGCGCGCCGGTCTTGTAGTGCTTCGCATAGTTCGCGAAGACCGTCGGCTCGAGGTCCCAGTGCTCGTTGAACTGCGACGGGAACTCGACGAAGTCGCGCGGCACGTTGGTGCCCGCGACGGTCGGGTACTTCACGTTCGAGAACATGCCGTGCAGCGCATGGCCGAACTCGTGGAAGATCGTGGTGACGTCGTCGAAGCTGAGCAGCGCCGGCTGGCCGGGCGCCGGCTTGGTGAAGTTCGTGACGTTGAAGACGACCGGCTTCGTCCCCATCAGACCGCTCTGATCGACGAACGAATCCATCCACGCGCCGCCGCTCTTGTTCGAGCGCGAGAAGTAGTCGCCGTAGTAGAGCGCCATCGACTTGCCGTCGGCGTCGAACACCTCGAACACCCGGACATCCTTCTGATAGACCGGGATGTCGTGCCGCTCCTTGAACGTGAGGCCGTACAGCTGCTTCGCGGCGAAGAAGACGCCGTCCTGCAGCACGTGATCGAGCTCGAAGTACTGCTTCACTTCCGACTCGTCGAGGTCGTAGTCGGCCTTGCGGACCTTCTCCGCGTAGTACTGCCAGTCCCACGCGGCGAGCTTGAAGCCGCCGTTCTCCGCGTCGATCTCCTTCTGCATGCGCGCGATCTCGGCGCGCGCCTTCGCCGTCGACGCGGGGACGAGATCGTTCAGCAGCTTGAGCGCGTTCTCCGGCGTCTTCGCCATCTGGTCGTCGAGGACGTAGGTGTCCCAGTTCGGATAGCCGAGGAGCTTGGCCTTGTCGGCGCGGAGCTGGGAGAGGCGGGAGATGAGCGCCTTGGTGTCGTTCGGACCGCCGTGATTGCCGCGCATCGACGACGCCTTGAAGAGACGCTCGCGCACGGCGCGGTTCTGCAGATAGACGAGCGACGGCTGCTGCGTCGTGTTCTGCAGCGTCAGCACCCACTTGCCCGGCATCTTGCGGTCTTTCGCCCGCTCCGCCGCGGCGGCGATGTCGCTGTCGCTGAGGCCCGCGAGCTGCGACTTGTCGTCGATGACGATCGCCGACGCGTCGGTATCGGCGAGCACCTTCTTGCGGAAGTCGGTGTTGAGCGTCGACTCCTCTTTGTTCAGTTTCCGCAGCTTGACCTTGTCCGCCTCGGACAGCTGCGCGCCGGCGCGGATGAAGTTGCGGTAGTAGCGCTCGACCAGGAACTTCTGCTCCGCGTCGAGCGAGTCGCGCGTGTCGTAGATCGACCTCACGCGCGCGAACAGCTTCGGGTTGAGGAAGATCGCGTCGTTGTGCGCCGTCAGCTTCGGCGACTCCTCGGCTTCGATCTTCTGGATCCCGTCGCTGGTGTTCGCGCCGGTGAGGGCGAAGAAGACCTTCGCCGCGCGCGTGAGCAGCTGCCCGGAGCGCTCCATCGCTTCGATCGTGTTCGCGAACGTCGCCGGCTGCTTGCTGTTCGCGATCTTCTCGACCTCCGCGAGGTTCTCCTTCATCCCCTGCTCGAGCGCAGGCTTGAAGTGGCTCTCCTTGATCTTGTCGAACGGAGGAGCGTGGAAGGGAAGGGTGCTGACTTTGTAGAAAGGATTCGCGGCGGTCGTGCTCTTCTTCGCCGCCGGCTTCGTGGCCGCCTGTGCTGTCAGGGAAACGATCAGACACAGTGCGAGCAGGGTCGCGTAATTTCGTTTCATAACTCTGATTAAATGCTCCGATCTTTTTTGGTATGCCGGGTGAGGTGACGAAGTGGTGATTTGTACCCTACTTGCAACACTTTTCGCTGTTGCATTTCCCCAACCAAGCGACCTGCAGTGGCGACTGATCGGCCCGTTTCGCGGCGGACGCGTCCTCGCGGTGAGCGGCGTTTCCGGGCAGCCTGAGCATTTCTACTTCGGCAGCGTCAACGGCGGCGTCTGGGAGACGAACGACGCCGGCCGCACCTGGAAGCCGATCTTCGACTCCCAGCCGATCGGCTCGATCGGCGCGATCGCCGTGTCGGAATCGAATCCGAACGTGATCTACGCCGGGAGCGGCGAGGCCGACATGCGCTCCGACATCTCGCAGGGCAACGGGATGTACAAGTCGATCGACGGCGGGAAGTCGTGGTCGCAAAGCGGCCTCACCGACTCGCAGCAGATCGGCGACATCATTGTCGACCCCGCGAATCCCGAGCTCGTCTACGTCGCCGGGCTCGGACATCCGTACGCGGCGAACGCGGAGCGCGGCGTCTTTCGCTCGAGCGATGGCGGCAAGACGTGGAAGAAGGTTTTGGGGCCGGACGACGACACCGGCGCGATCGATCTCGCGTTCGAGCCGGGCAATCCGCGCGTGCTCTACGCCGCGCTCTGGGCCACGCGCCGCACGCCGTGGTCGGTCTATCCGCCGTCGAACGGCCCGACCTCGGGACTCTTCAAATCGACCGACGGCGGCGAGCACTGGACGCAGCTCGCGAACGGCCTGCCGAAGAACGCGGGACGCATCGGCATCGCCGTCGCGCCGTCGAATCCGAAGCGCGTCTACGCGATCGTCGATGCAACCGAGGGCGGGATGTACCGGTCGGATGACGCGGGGGCGACGTTTGCGCGTGTCGGTGCCGACGATCGCATCTGGAGCCGCGGCTGGTACTTCGGCGGCATCACCGTCGAGCCGAAGAATGCCGACGTCGTCTACTCCTGCAACGTCAATCTCTATCGCTCCACCGACGCCGGCAAAACCTGGGCGCCGGTGAAAGGGGCGCCGGGCGGCGACGATTACCACACGCTCTGGATCGATCCGCAGAACCCGCAGCGCCGCATCCTCGGCGTCGATCAGGGGACCGTCATCTCGACCAACGGCGGCGAAACGTGGTCCAGCTGGTACAACCAGCCGACCGGCCAGTTCTACCACGTCAGCACCGACAACCGTTTTCCGTACATGGTCTACGGCGCGCAGCAGGACTCCGGCGCCGCGGGCGTGCCGAGCCGCACCAGCACGATCGACGGCATCACCATGATGGAGTTCCGCGAAGTCACCGCCGGCGGCGAGAGCGACAACATCGCGCCCGATCCGAAAGACCCCGACGTGATCTTCGGCGGACGCGTCGACAAGCTCGACCTCCGCACGCGGCAGACGCGCGAGGTCGATCCGACGCTCGCGCATCCGAACGTCGATCGCCGCACCTGGACGCTGCCGCTCGTCTTCTCGCCGCGCGATCCGAAGGTCCTCTACTTCTCCAACCAGCGCCTCTTCCGCACGGAAGACGGCGGCGAGCACTGGAGCGTCATCAGCCCCGATCTCACGCGCGAAGATCCCGGCATTCCTCCCAATCTCGATGCGGCAACTTCCGCGCTGCGGCCGGGCAAGGGCACGCGCTTCGGCGTGATCTATGCGATCGCGCCGTCGCGCCTCGCCGATCATGACCTCTGGGTTGGCACCGACGACGGCCTGATCTGGCGCACGCGCGACGAAGGCGCGCACTGGACGAACGTCACGCCGTCCGCGCTGACGCCGTGGTCGAAGGTCGGCATCATCGAGGCGTCGCATTTCGACGCGGAGACCGCGTACGCAGCGGTCGATCGCCATCGCCTGGACGACTTCAAGCCGTACGTCTACCGCACGCGCGACGGCGGCAAGAGCTGGCAGCTCATCGCGAACGGACTGCCGGTCACCGTGAACGTCGTGCGCGAGGATCCGTGGTGCAAAGGGTTGCTGTATGCCGGCACGGAGCGCGGCGTGTCGGTGTCGTTCGACGACGGCGAGCACTGGCAGTCGCTGCAGCTCAACCTGCCGGTGACGTCGGTGCGCGACCTCGACGTCCACGGCAAAGATCTGGTCATCGCCACGCACGGCCGCGCGTTCTGGATCCTCGATGACGTCACGCCGCTGCGGCAGGAGGTGACGTCGGCGCCGTTCCTGAGACCATTTCTCTATAAGCCCGCGACGGCGATCCGCTTCCGCGGCGCCGGATTCACAGGCACGCCGATGCCGAAGGACGAGGCGCTGGCGTCGAATCCGCCCAACGGCGCGTTCATCGATTACGTGCTCGATGCGCCGGCCAAAACGGTGACACTGGAAATCTTCGACCAGAGCAACGCGCAACACGACGTCGTCGTCCGCCGCTACAGCAGCGCCGATGCGCCGCCGGTGGCGAATCCGGCGAAGCTCGGGACGGCGCCGGAGTGGTTCGCCACGCCGTCGACGCTGGCCACGACGCCCGGCATGCATCGCTTCGTCTGGCCGATCCGCTACGCGGCGCTCAATGCCACCAACGTATACTCCGACGGCATCTGGGCCCCTCCGAAAACCTACGCCATTGCGTTGACGGTCGACGGCAAACGTCTGACCGAAACGCTCACCGTCGCTCCCGATCCACGCGTCGCGCCGTACGACTACACCGCGCAGTTCGTCTTCGCGCGCGAGGTCGAAGCGGCGCGTGCCCGTGTCGTCGCCGCGCGCGCGGAAAAGAATCCAAAGGCTGCTGCGCTCGCGGACGACGCGCCACCGTCGATGTGGTGGCTGCCGCCGTCGTCGACCACGTCGCTGCGCTTCCTCGATCAGGCGCTGCAGAAACTGCTGCGGGCGATCGATGACGCCGATGCACCGCCATCGCCCGACGCGCGTGAAAGCTGGAGCAAGTTGAAGCCGGTCGTCGAAGAGACGATGCGCAAGTGGGAGGAACTGAAACGATGACCCGTTCGACTACGCTCAGGGCTGACTACCCGATCAAACGCATCATCTTCGCCTCCGGCCTCGGCACGATGATCGAGTGGTACGACTTCTACATCTTCGGCAGCCTCGCGGTCGTGATGTCGGAGCTGATGTTTCCGAAAGGCGATCCGGCCTGGGCGCTGATCAAGACGTGGGCGCTCTTCGCCACCGGCTTCGTCGTCCGTCCGTTCGGCGCGATCGTCTTCGGCAGGATCGGCGACCTCGTCGGACGCAAGTACGCGTTCCTCGTCACGCTGACGATCATGGGACTCTCGACGTTCCTGATCGGCGTGCTGCCGACGTACGCGCAGATCGGCCTGCTCGCGCCGACCATCCTCCTCGTGCTGCGCCTCCTGCAGGGCCTCGCGCTCGGCGGCGAGTACGGCGGCGCGGCGGTGTATGTCGCGGAACATGTCCCCGACAACAAGCGCGGCTACTACACGAGCTTCATCCAGATCACCGCCACGCTCGGCCTCTTCGTCTCCCTCGGCGTCGTCCTCGCGGTGAAGAAGGCGATGCCGGACGCCGACTTCAAGGCGTGGGGCTGGCGCCTTCCGTTCCTCGCCTCGCTGCTGCTCGTGGCGATCTCCTTCTACATCCGCTCGAAATTGCAGGAGTCGCCGCTCTTCGCATCGATCAAGGCGCAGGGGAAGGCGTCGATCGCGCCGCTGCGCGAGAGCTTCGGCAACTGGAAGAACTTCAGGATCGTGCTGCTCGTGCTCTTCGGCGCGACCGCGGGCCAGGCCGTGGTCTGGTACACGGGCCAGTTCTACGCGTTCTCGTTTCTGCAGACCGTGCTGAAGATCGACCTCGCCACGGCGAGCATCATCGTCGCCATCGCGCTCCTCTTCGGCATGCCGTTCTTCGTCGTCTTCGGCGCGCTCTCCGATCGCATCGGCCGGCTGAAGATCATGATGGCCGGCAACCTCATCGCCGCCCTCACCTACATCCCGATCTATCACGCGATGAAAAAGTACGGCGACGCCGCGCACCCCAACATTCCCATGCTCACGCTGCTCGTCTTCATCCAGGTGATCTACGTGACGATGGTCTACGGCCCGATCGCCGCGTTCCTCATCGAAGCTTTCCCCGCGCGCATCCGCTACACGTCGTTCTCCCTCCCCTACCACCTCGGCAACGGCTGGTTCGGCGGCACGTTGCCGCTCATCGCCGGCCTGCTCGTCGCACGCACCGGCAATATCTATTCGGGGCTGTACTGGTCGATCGGCGTCGCGCTGATGACGTTCATCGTCGGCTCGATCGCGCTGAGCGAGAGCCATCGGACGGAGATCTGGGCGGAGGTGGAAACGGTCACCGCTCGAGATTAAAGACCGAGACCACGAACGCCCAGAACGGACGCCACGCCGCGGCGGCGAAGAATCCGCTGCCGATGATCACGCCGATCAACAACCCGCCCGATTCGACTCTCTCGAATGTCATGAGGACCCAGGCGAGGAGGACGCCGATGAGCGCGCCGACGATGAAAGCGGCCGCGTGATCGGCGAAAGTTTCTTTGCGCTTCACGACTCCCCGATTTTAGACGTGTGTATACTCATTTGCAGGCGCCCGATGAAGGAAAAGCGTGAGATCTATCGCTTCCTCCACGTCACACCACGCCGCATCTACGAACAACTCGACCAGTACGTCATCGGCCAGAAGCACGCCAAAGAAGTGCTGGCCATCGCCGCGTACAACCACCTCAAGCGGATCGAGTACCTGAAGTTCGGCGGCGAAGTCTCCATCCGCAAATCGAACATCCTGATGATCGGCCCCACCGGCGCGGGGAAGACGTACCTCGCGCGCACGCTGGCCAAGATCCTCGACGTCCCGTTCGCGTACAACGACGCCACCGCGTTCACCGAGGCCGGGTATTACGGCGAAGACGTCGAGGTGGCGATCGGACGGCTGCTCTACGCGACGAACCAGAACGTCAGCTCGGCGGAGAACGGCATCGTCTTCATCGACGAGATCGACAAGATCGCGCGACGCGCCGGCGGCGCACGCACTGGTGCTGGAGCGCGCGACATCGGCGGCGAAGGCGTGCAGCAGGCGCTGCTGAAAATCCTCGAGGGCGAAAAGATCTTCGTCCCGATCAACGTCACAGCGCACTGGAACAAGTACGACTACGTCGAGATTGACATCTCGAACGTCCTCTTCATCTGCGCCGGCTCGTTCTCCGACCTGGACGACGAGATCGACGGCAAAGCGATCGGCTTCTTCAACGGAGCGCCGGTGGCCCAGCACGAGGCCTCGACCGAAGCGCTGCAGAAGTACGGCTTCCTCCCCGAGCTGCTCGGACGCCTGCCGGTCCGCGTGCAGCTCGACGAGCTCAGCGCGGACGATCTCGTCACCATCCTCACCCAGCCGCGCGAGGCGATGATTCCGGAGTACCAGCGGCTCTGCGCGCTCGATCAGATCCAGCTCGACTTCTCGCACGACGCGCTGCTGGAGATCGCGAACGCGGCACTGCGGCAGCGCCTCGGCGCGCGCGCGTTGCGGGCGATCCTGGAGAAAGTGCTGCATCCGATTCTCTTCATTGCGCCGGAACGGGCGGGCGAGCGGATCGTGATCGAGCCGACCGACGTCCGGCGGGCGCTGCCGAGTATCACGGGTTAGACTTCTCCCCGTGCGCGCGATCGGCATCTCCGCGAAACATTCGTCGCCCGAGGCGCTGGCGTACGCCGCGCAGGTGGCGAGCGACCTCCGCAAGCGCGGGCTCACCATCTGCTTCGATGAGAAGACCGCCGGCGCGCTCGCCGACCTGCATCCCTGCTTCTCCAAATCGAACATCGGTCAACATGTTGACCTGCTGGTGACGTTCGGCGGCGACGGCACGCTGCTCGCCATCGCCCGCCACGCGCCGGAGAACGTCCCCATCCTCGGCGTGAACATGGGGACGCTCGGCTTCCTCACCGAGATCCGCGTCGAGGAGTTCCCCGAGGTCCTGGAGCGCGTGCTAGCGGGCGACTTCAAGCGGCAACCGCGCGTGACGTTCGACGTGACGGTCAACGGCCCCAATCACGACGACCGCACGTTCCGCGTGCTGAACGACGCGGCGATCAACAAGAGCGCGCTGGCGCGCATCATCGAGATCAAGCTGAATGTCGCGGGACTCTTCGTCACGACGTTCCGCGCCGACGGCCTCGTCGTTTCGACGCCGACCGGCTCGACCGCGTACAACCTTTCCGCAGGCGGCCCGATCATCTATCCGACGATGGAAGCGGTGGTCATCACGCCGATCTGTCCGCACATGCTGACCAACCGGCCGATCGTTCTTCCCGACGATCTCGACGTGGAGCTGAGCATCGAAAGCCGCAGCCAATCACAGGAGATCTATCTCACGCTCGACGGCCAGGAAGGCTTCCCGATCAACGACGACGACCGCGTCTGCGTCCGCAAGTCGCACCATCGCGTGATGATGGTGCAGTCGCCCGACAAGAGTTACTTCGATGTGCTTCGGACCAAGTTGAAGTGGGGCGAAACGTAGCCGAGGGGACTACTTCAGCGCCATCTCGTAGCGCGCGCGGACGTACTTCACATACGCCTTCGTCTCCGGATACGGCGGCACACCTTTGTAGCGCAGTACCGCACCCGGTCCGGCGTTGTAGGCGGCGAGCGTGAGGTCGAGGTCGCCGTGGAAGGTATCGAGCAGCGTGCGGAGATAGCGCGCCGCGCCGAAGACGTTCTCGCGCGGATCGAAGATGTTCGAGACGCCGAGGAAGCGGGCGGTGGCGGGCATGAGCTGCATGAGACCACAGGCTCCGACGCGCGAGGTTGCATTCGGATTCATCGCCGATTCGCGATGCGCGATCGCCAGGAGCAGCCGCGGATCGACGCCGTGAGTCTGCGCCGCTTCCTTGAACAGCACCGGCGCATCGGCGTTCGAGTTGTACACCGCGGAGCCGTATGACTGATACGACAGCACGCGCGCCGACTTCAGCGTCACCAGTGCCTCGCGGATGTTGCCGAAGAAGCGATACGCCGTGATCGAGTTGTTGTTGTTCGTGATGACGACTTTGCCGACTTTGCGAATGCCCGCGCCCGGCACATCGGAAGCGCTGAAACGGCGATCATCGGCGTGGAGAGTAGCGGCGACGAGGAGCGGCGCAATGCAAATAAGTTTTTTCACGGGCGAGATCGTAACGCGCCGACCCGCAACCTAATTTCAACAACGGTACGATGTCGCGATGAAGCTCATCCGTTGTTTCGCCGCGATATCGTTGCTCGCGCTCGGTTGCGGAGCGACGCGACTGCTGCCGCACAGGACACCACCCGTGACGAACGAAATCATCTTCACCGGCGGCATCGTCGTCGCCGGAGACAGCCAGAGTCCCCGCGCCGATTACGCGATCTACGTCGGCGACGGCGTCGTGCGCCAGGTCGACCAGGCGTCGATCGTCCAAAAGAAGCATCCGAAGGCGCGCGTGGTCGACGTCAGCGGCGCGACGATCCTTCCCGGTCTCACCGATGCGCACGGCCATCTCTACGGCCTCGGGCTGAAGCTCGACATCGTCGACCTGACCGAGACGCAGTCGATGGACGAGATCGTCGCGCGCACGAAAGAGCGCGCCGCTCGCGCCGGCGTGGGCGACTGGATCCAGGGCCGCGGCTGGGATCAGAACGACTGGCCGGACAAGCAGTTCCCGACCGCCGCGCAGGTCGATGCAGCCATCTCCGATCATCCGGTCTGGCTCAAGCGCGTCGATGGTCACGCGGGCCTCGCGAACACCGCGGCGATGCAGGCGGCCGGCATCACCGCTGCGACTCCCGATCCATCCGGCGGCCGCATCATCCGCGACGCGAGCGGCAACCCGACCGGCGTGTTCGTCGATGAAGCGCAGGGCTTGATCGAGTCGAAAATTCCGCCGGTGTCGTTCGCGTTGCGCAAGGAGCGCGTGCTGAAAGCGGCGCAGACGATCGCGGCGAACGGACTGACGGAGATGCACGATGCCGGCGCCGAGGCCGACACGATCAAGGCCGTGCAGGAGCTGATCGACGAGAAACGCTTTCCGATCCGCGTCTACGTGATGGTCAGCGATGAGGCGTCACTGGTCAGCGATTGGCTCGCGCGCGGTCCACTGATGGATTACGGCAATCGCCTCACGGTCCGCTCGATCAAGGTGTACGCGGACGGCGCGCTCGGCAGCCGCGGCGCCGCATTGCTCGCGCCGTACAGCGATGACCCGTCGAACAGCGGCTTGATCCTCGCGGACACGAATCACATCGCGGACGTCGCGAAACGCGCGATCGCCGCGGGCTTTCAGGTGAACACGCACGCCATCGGCGATCGCGGCGTGCGCAACGTGATCGACGCCTACGAGCAGGCCGGTGTGTCGCCGGCGAAGCGGTTCCGCATCGAGCACTTCCAGGTCGTCGCGCCGGGCGATTTCGCACGCGTCACGCGCGACGGCATCATCGCGTCGATGCAACCGACGCACGCGACGAGCGACATGGACTGGGCCGAGGCGCGCGTCGGCCCGCAGCGCATCCGCGGCGCCTACGCCTGGCGCACCGTCATCAAATCCGGCGGCCGTCTCGCCCTCGGATCGGACTTCCCCGTCGAAGCCGTCAATCCCTGGTTCGGCATTTACTCCGCGGTCACGCGCCAGGACCAGAAAGGCAACCCCCGCGGCGGCTGGTACCCCGACCAGCGCCTCACTCTTCCCGAGGCCATCCGCGGCTTCACCGCCGACGCCGCCTACGCCGCGTTCGAAGAAGGGACGCGCGGCACCATCGAGCCCGGCAAGCTCGCCGACTTCACGATTGTGGAGGGCGATGTGTACTCCACGCGCGCGTCGGAGTTGTGGAAGACGAAGGTGAGGATGACGGTGGTGGGAGGGGAGATCGTCTACCAGCATTAGAATATTTGCATGCCACGCACATTCCGAGGGACGCTTCGAGAAGGGAGCGAATTCTTCATGAAGCGCGGAAAAGTGCACCTGGCGATGGATCGAATCACAAAGAAACTCAACGAGGAAGGTATCCCGTACGCGGTGATCGGAGGAATGGCCCTCGTTGCTCACGGATTCGATCGGTTCACCGACGATGTCGACCTGTTGACTACGCCCGAAGGCCTCGACCGCATTCACGAGAGGTTGATTGGCCGCGGCTATGTCCCGCCGTTCACCGGCGCGCGAAAAGTTCTTCGCGACACGGTCAATGGCGTAAAGGTCGAGTTCATTACCACCGGCGAATATCCCGGCGACGGACTACCAAAGCCTGTCCGGTTTCCTGATCCCGCCGACGTGTCGATCGACCATGAGGGATACAAGGTCATCTCATTGCCCAAATTGATCGAGCTGAAACTCGCATCCGGGTTGTCGAACCCGTTGCGCATTCGTGATCTCGCCGACGTGCAGGACCTCATCGTGACGCTCGATCTTCAGCGCGAGATTGGAGATCAACTCGATCCGTCGGTTCGCGACGAGTACTACCGTCGTTGGGAGCTTCATCGGGCCTCGAAACCATGAGGCCCTTCATCGTCGCCGCAACCCTTCTTCTCACCGCCTGCACCACGATGAAACCCCACGTCGACCACGTCATGCTCGGCATCTCCGACCTCGACCGCGGCATCCGCGAGCTCGAGTCGCTGACCGGCGTTCGCGCGGTTTACGGCGGCGAGCATCCGGGTCGGGGGACGCACAACGCGCTCGTCTCGCTCGGCTCCGACACCTACATCGAGGTCATCGCGCCGCGGGCGGGGGCGGCGGTGAGTCCTGATCTCGCGGATCTGGCGAAGCTGGAGCATCTGACGCCGGTCGGGTGGGCGGTGGGGGCTTCGCGCGAGCAGGTCGAACGCGGCGGAATCAAGACGACGATGCCACGGGCGGGCTCGAGAAAGCAGCCATCGGGCGACGTGTTGCATTGGGAAACCTTCGAGCTTGCAGAGCCGCTCGACAACGCGCCGTTCTTCATCCGCTGGCGCGATCCGGCGAAGCATCCGGCGAAGACATCGCCGGGCGGATGCTCGCTCGGCGGGATCGAATTCGATGATCCGAAAGCGGACGAGCTGACGCGCGTCATCCGCGCGCTCGGTCTCGATTTTCCGGTCGCTTCGGGAGCGCCGGCGATGCGGGTGACGCTGCGCTGCGGCGAACGCACCGTCCGACTGCCCGCGAGCTAAACCTCGAAATCCTCGAAGTGCGTGAGCTCGCGGAACGCCTGATAGCGCTCCTGCACGTCGTTCAGCTCGATCTCGCGCAGGCGATCGAGCGAGAACTTTTCCACGGTGAACGACGCGAGCACGCTGCCGAAGATGATGGCGCGGCGGAACTCGCGGTCGTGGAGCTCGCGGCGCGACGCGAGGTAGCCGAGGAAGCCGCCGGCGAACGTGTCGCCCGCGCCGGTGGGATCGAAGACGGTCTCGAGTGGATATGCCGGCGCGGCGAAGACTGCATCGGGCGTGATCATCAGAACGCCGTACTCGCCGCGCTTGATCACGATCGTCTTCGGGCCGAGCGCGAGGATGGCGCGCGCTCCCTTCACCAGGTTCGAGTCGTTCATGAACTGCCGCACCTCGGCCTCGTTGATGATCACGAGGTCGACCTCGCGCATCACCCGCTCGAGCTCCGCGCGCTTGATGTCGATCCAGAGGTTCATCGTATCGAGCGCGACGAGCCGCGGCCGCGGCTTGCACTGATGCAGCACGTCGAGCTGCAGCTCGGGATGGATGTTCGCGAGGAACAGCACATCGGTCTGGCGCTGCTGCTCGTTCAGTTTCGGCTGGAACGACGCGAAGACATTGAGCTGCGTGTCGCGCGTCTTCGCCACGTTCAGATCGAAGCCGTACTGACCGCTCCAGAAAAACGTCTTCTCGCCGGGCACTCGCTGCAGGCCGTCGAGGTTGATCCGCCGGCCCTTGAAGACCGACGCCTCTTCGTCGCCGAAATCGTCACCGACCACCGCCACGATCGAGACGTCGCCGAAGAACGACGCCGCGACGGAGAAGTACGTCGCCGATCCGCCGATGCAGCGATCGACTTTGCCGAACGGAGTTTCGAGAGCGTCGAACGCGACGCTGCCTACGACCAGGATGCCCATTGAGCCCTCACTTGATGTATTTGCCGATGATCGGCGCGAGATCGTCCTTCACCTTCTGCGGGATGCGGGCGGGATCGGTGACGATCGCGTACTGCAGCGCGGCGCCGCACGCGCAGGTGCGCTCGCGCCGTGCGACGCGCGGAACGGTCGCACGAAGGATCTTCTGCGCCATCTCGGCGTTCGCGCGCAGGACCGCGAGGATCGCCTCGACCGTCACGTCCTCCTCCGACTCGTGCCAGCAGTCGTAATCGGTGACGAGCGCCATGGTGGCGTAACAGATCTCCGCCTCGCGCGCGAGCTTCGCTTCCTGCAGGTTGGTCATGCCGATGACGTCGACGCCCCAGCTGCGATAGAGCTTCGACTCCGCGCGCGTGGAGAACTGCGGCCCTTCCATGCAGACGTACGTGCCGCCGCGATGCGACGTCGCGCCCTGCTCCTTCGCCGACTCGAACAGCGCGTCGGAGATCGCGCCGCACATCGGATCGGCAAACGTCACGTGCCCGACGATGCCGTTGCCGAAGAAGGTGTCGGGGCGATGGCGCGTGCGATCGATGAACTGATCGGGGAAGACGATGTCGGTCGGCTTGTACTGTTCCTTCATCGAGCCGACGGCGCTGGCCGAGAGGATCGTCTGCACGCCGAGCGTCTTGAAGGCGTAGATGTTCGCGCGGTAATTGAGCTCGCTCGGCAGAAGGCGATGTCCGCGTCCGTGCCGTGAGAGGAACGCCACGCGCGTGCCGTCGAGATCGCCGACGACGAACGCGTCCGACGGATCGCCGAACGGCGTGGGGATGAATTTCTCTTCGACGAGCTTCAGCCCGTCCATCTCGTAAAGTCCGGAGCCGCCGATGATGCCGATCCGCACGTCAGGCATGCCGCCACCTCTTCACCGCGTCGTCGATCGCCGCCGCGACACGCACCGCAAGCTCGACCGCCTCCACGCCATCCTCGGCCGAGACGATCGGCCGCTTGCGTTCGCGCACGCAGTCGACGAACGACTCGAGCTCCGCGCGCAGCGGCTCTTTCTTCTCCACGTTCACTTCCAGCGGCTCGATCGACCGGCCGTTCAGGCGGAATCCCTTCACTTCCTGCTCCCGCGTGTCGACCGAGATGTACGCCTCGCGGCCGAAGAAGCGGATCTTGCGCACGCGATCCTGCGAGACGCGGCTCGCGGTCAGGTTGGCCACCGCGCCGTTCGCCATCTCCAGGCGGACGTTCGTGATGTCGACTTTGTCGGTCAGCACCGGAATGCCGACGGCCTTGATGTCGATGACCGGCTGCCGCACCAGCGACAGCACGAGGTTGAGATCGTGAATCATCAGGTCGAGCAGGACGTCGACGTCGAGTGAGCGCGCGACGAAGACGCCGAGACGTTCGGCTTCGATGTAGCCGATGTCGTGGAGGAACGGCTCCGCGGCGACGATCGCCGGGTTGTAGCGCTCGACGTGGCCGACCTGGATGATGCGGCCGCGCTCTTTCGCGATGTCGATGAGCCGGCGCGCGTCATCGGCTGACGCGGTGATCGGCTTCTCGATCATCACGTCGACGCCCGCTTCGAGCAGCTCGCGCGCGATGTCGAAGTGCGAGGTGGTCGGCGTGGCGACGACCGCGCAATCGATCTCCTTCGCCAGTGCCGCCACGGACTCGAAGCGGCGCAGCTTCAGATTTTCCTGAACCTCGGCGGCGATCGCGTCGTTCGTCTCGACGAAGCCGACCGCCGTCACATTCATCTCGGTCAGGATGCGGGCGTGCAGGCGTCCGAGGTAGCCGGTGCCGATGACTCCGGCCCGCATCAGCGGATGATCCCCCGCTTCGAGCTCCGGACGAAGTCGACGAGATACTGCACCTCGGCGAAAAACCCGAAGTCCGCTTCGATCTTCGCCAGCGCCTCTTCCGCCCGCAGCTTCGAACGGATCAGGATGCGATACGCGCGCTGCAACGCCTCGATCGCTTCCTTCGAGAATCCCTTCCGCTCCAGGCCGATGTGGTTGATGCCGTACGTCTTCGCCGGACGATTGCCGACCGTCTTCACGAACGGCAGCACGTCCTGTGTGCAGATCGATCCGCCGCCGATGAAGGCGTGATCGCCGACCCGGCAGAACTGATGCACCGCGCTGAACGCGCCGATCGTCGAGTAGTCGCCGACTTCGACGTGCCCCGCGAGCGTCGCGTTGTTCGCGAAGATCGTTCCGTCGCCGACGTGGCAGTCGTGCGCGACGTGGCTGTACGCCATGAAGAAGTTGTTCGAGCCGATCGTGGTGATGCCGCCGCCGCCGACCGTGCCGCGGTTCAGCGTGATGAACTCGCGGAAGACGTTGTCGTTGCCGATCACGAGCTCGGTGCGCTCGCCTTTGAACTTCAGGTCCTGCGGCTCGGTGCCGACGGAGGCCTGGCCGAAGAAGCGATTGCGCTCGCCAATGGTGACCGGCCCTTCGATGCGCATCATCGGTCCGATGACCGTGCCGGCGCCGATGGTGACGTTCGGTCCGATGACCGCGTACGGCCCGATCACGACATCCGAGGCGATGGCGGCTTCGCTGCTGACGCTGGCGGAGGAATCGATCTGCGTCATCTTCACTCCGGCCTGTCCGTCATCACGCTGAGCATCTCAGCGTCGGCGACGACATTGCCATTGACTCTCGCCACGCCCTTCACGCGCGCCGTGCTGGAGCGGCGCTGCAGCACCTCGCACTCCATGATGAGCTGATCGCCGGGGACGACCGGCTTGCGGAAGCGCGCTTTGTCGACGCCGCCGAACATGAAGAGCTTCTTCTCGCGATCGGGAAGGTCGAGCAGAAAGATGATCGCGCTGCACTGCGCCATCGCTTCGACGATCAGCACGCCCGGCATCACCGGCGCGCCGGGAAAGTGGCCCTGGAAGAACGGCTCGTTGGCCGTGACGTTCTTCAGCCCGACGATGCGCTTCCCTTCCTCGAGCTCGAGGATGCGGTCGACGAGCAGCATCGGATAGCGATGCGGCAGGAGTTTGAGGATCTGCTGAATGGTCAACATAGTCATCGTTTGCGTTCCTGGTGAACCAGCCGTTTGATGGTCGCCTCGCGCCGCGCGAACTGGCCGAACTCCATGGCCGGGCTGCCCATGACTTTGGTGTTGTCCGGGACGTCCTTCAGCACGGCGCTCTTCGCCGCGACCTGAACGTTGTTCCCGATCTTGAGATGTCCGGCGAAACCGGACTGTCCGGCGACGACGACGTAATCGCCGAGCTCCGTCGAGCCTGCGATCCCGACCTGCGACACGAGCAGGCAGTGTTTGCCGACCCGGACGTTGTGCGCGATCTGCACCAGGTTGTCGATCTTCGTCCCTTCGCCGATCACCGTCTCGCCGAGCGCGGCGCGATCGATCGTGGTGCCGGCGCCGATCTCGACGTCATCCTCGATCCGCACGATCCCGACCTGCGGGATCTTGTGGTGGCGGCCGCCATGCGTGGCGAAGCCGTAGCCGTCGGAGCCGATCACGACTCCGCTGTGGATGATGCAGCGGTCGCCGATCTTCGTGCCGTGGTAGATCGAGACCTGCGCGTAGACGATGCAGTTGCTGCCGATCGTCGTGCCGGGCTCGATGGTGACGTTCGGGTAGATGACGGTGTCGTCGCCAATCGAGACGTCGTCACCGATCGAAACGAAGGCACCGACGCGGACGTTCGTCCCGAGCCGCGCCGAGGCCGCGATCGAGGCATGCGGTGAAACACCTTCCGGCATCGGACGTTTCGCGAACCAGCGCGCGACGACCGTCGCGACGGCGAAGTACGGATCGTCGACCCGGATGAAGCGACGGTCGTCCCCCTCCAGCGACTTCGAAACGAGGATCGCTCCGGCGCCGGTGGTCGCGAGCTGCGGGGCGTATTTCGGGTTGGAGAGGAAGCTGAGCTGACCGTCGCCGGCGGCCGAAAGCGGCGCGACGCCGGCGATCTCCAGATCGCGCGGGCCGGCGTAACTTCCACCCACAAACTCAACGATTTCCCCGATGGGGACGGACATGGCCGCGCATTGTAGCGTCATCGCCAAAATAAAAAGCCTCCCGCGGAGGGGAGGCTTTTTGTCACCGTGTTTTCAGTGAGTTACTTCTTGGCCGGGGTGGTTTCACCGGACGCGGCGTTGAACTTGCCGATCACCGAATCGGTGATGTCGATCGCCTCGGAGGCGTAGACCAGACCCGACTCGAACTTGTTGAAGATCATGGCCAGGCCCATCTCTTTGCCGATCTGGTCGATGACCGGCTTGATCTTCGCTTCGAGGGCCATCAGCTCGCGGTCACGGGCCTCACCGACCTCGCGGTCCGCATCCTGCGCGTAGCGCTGCATCGCGATCTTCTTGTCCGACAGCTGCTTCTGCATGTCGGCGAGCTTGTCTTCGCTCAGCGACAGCTTCTTGCTGTTGATGTCGTTGTCGAGGGAGGCGATCTCCTCGTCCATCTTCTTGGCCCGGGCAATCCGGTCGTCCTGCATCTTCTTCAGCTTCTCGTACGCCTGCTTGCCCGCGGTGGACTGCTGCAGGACCTTCTGCACGTCGATGACCGCAATGCGCGACGGCGCGCCCTGAGCGAACATCGGCGTCGCCGCCAGAGCAGCAACCGCCATCGAAATGAGCACTTTCTTCATGAAACTCTCCTTTGATTTCCGTTGGACAACCGATGAAATCGGAGCCCGTTTAGTACGTATTCCCGATCGTGAACTGGAACCCTTCGAAGTTGTCGCCCGGTAACTTGTGGGGGTTGATGGCGTAGATGAAGCGCAGCGGGAACTGGAACACCGGAAGGAAGATCCGGAGCTCCGCGCCGGTCGAATAACGCATCTTCGACAGGTCCCACTTCTCGCCGTAGTTGTACGCGTAACCGCTGTCCGCGAAGAGCACGAAGCGGAGCGGATCGTTGATCTTGTAGATGTACTCGAGGTTGATGACGTTGTACTTGTAACCGCCGACGCTGCTGGAGAAACCGTTGATGGTCTCCTTCGGGCCGAGGTCGCCGAGGCGGAAGCCGCGGACCGAGTACTCGCCGCCGACCAGGAAGCGCTCCGACTGCGGAACGCAGAGGCGCTCCTTCGTCTCGGCTTGCTCGGTGTAGGTAGTCGCGCAGTTCTTGTCGAGCGGCTTGATGTAGCCTGCCTCGCCGTTGACGCTGAACGCCGTCTTCTTCGAGAGCTTGAAGAACTTCGTGGCGGTGATCGTCGGCTTGAGGATGTGGATCGTGCCGCCGAGCGGTCCGCCGGAGAAGGTGGTGGTGAGGAGGAAACGGCCGCCGCGCGTCGAATCGTACGGGTTGTCGCGCGAGTCGAACGAGTACGACGGCGCGATCGACGAGGTGGTGAAGCGGAAGTCGGCGACGTCGGTCAGCGGAACGTTGCCGTTCTCGTCGGGACGTTCGGTCGTCTCGTAGTGCTGCAGCGAGCGCTCGACTCCGTACACGATCGAGAAGCTGTCGAAGCGATGCAGGCGATACCCGTATGCGACGGTGCCGCCCTTGCCGCGGTCTTCGAAGCCGACCGACAGCGGGTACTTGGTGTTGCGGTTGAAGATCGAGACGCCAAAGCTGTTCGGCGTGTCCATGAACCAGGGGTCGGAGTAGGAGAAGCTGAAGAGGTTCGTCCGGCTGCCCTTCTGGAACGACATGCCGAGCGTCTCGCCCTCGCCGAGGAAGTTGCGGGTCGAGAACTGCGACTGGATGAAGAAGCCGCCACCCTCGGAGTAACCGCCGCCGAACTGGACGTCGTTCTTCCCTTCCTCGGCGCCCTTGACCGTGATGTCGACGGTCTTCGACTCCTGGTTGACCTTGAAGTCGGGGTTCTCCGAGACCTTGAAGTAGCCGAGCTGGCCGAGCTTGTAGATGCTCGACTTGAAGGTCTCCATGTCCATGATCGAGCCTTCCTCGAGGAAGATCTCGCGGCGGAGCACCTTGTCCTTCGTCGTCGTGTTGCCCTGGAACTCGAGACGGCCGAGGCGGAACTGATCGCCTTCGTAGACGGTCATGTTGACGTCCATCACGTTGCCGGGCTTCTCGACATACTCGGGGTTGACGTAGGCGTAGATGTAGCCGCGCATGCGGTACGCATCGCCGAAGGCATCGGCGCGCGTCTGGATCGGCTTGCGGCGGATCGTCTGGCCCTTCTTGATCGGCCACTCGCCGATGAGCTGCTCGTTCGTGAACACCTTGTTCCCGTTCACGGCGACGTCGCCCATCGTGTAGACGTTGCCTTCCTTGACCGGGATGATCAGGCGGACGCGCTGCTTCTTCCGCCGTCCCTTCACCTGCACGATCTGCGGCTCGCCGAACGAGACGCCGTAGTAGCCGGAGTCCTGGTAGAAGTTCTTCAGGTTCTCGAGATCCTCGTCGAGCTTCGAGGGGATGTAGAGGTCCTTCTTCCGGATCCACGAGATGATGCCGTGCGGCTTCACCTCTTTCATCGCCATCCGCAGACGACGATCGGAGAAGCGCTTGTTGCCGGTGAACTCGATCGAGGCGACCTTCGCCTTGATGCCTTCATTGATGATGAAGACGACGCGCTTTTCGTTCGGCGCCGCGAGATCCTCGGTCGACGGCTCGACGGTCACGCCTTCGTAGCCGTTCTCCGAGTACGCCTTGCGGATCGACTCGGTCGCGCGGCGGATCAGCGTCTGCTCGATGGTGTTGCCGACGTGAATGTCGACCTTGTCCTTCTCGAGCTGCTCGGTGATCTTGTTCGTGGCCAGGTCTTTGTTGCCGCGGTACTCGACCGAACCGATGCGCGGACGTTCCTTCACGATCGCGCGAACGACCACGCCACCCTGCTCTCCCTTGTCGGCCTCGAGGCGGATGTCGTCGAAGAGACCGGTCTGCCAGAGGTTGAGGAAGTTGTGTTGCAGGAGGTCGGGGTTGTACGGCTCACCGGGGAGGATGCCGAGGTAGACGCGGATCGTGTCGCTGGCGACGGTCGAGTTGCCGACCGCCTCGAAGCGCTCGATCTTCTGTCCCGCGAGCTCGCCCTTCACGCCGGGAACAGGAGGCGCGCCCGCGGGCGGCTTGTTCAGCGGGGCGTCGGTGATCTTGCCGCTCGACGGCGTGTCGATGATCGTCCCGGGCTTCGGGCGTGGAGGCTGTTGCTGCTGGTTGGCCGTCTGCGCCTGTAGGGCGGTATTCGCGGCCAGCATGACCGCAAGAGAAGTAGGTAGCAGTCGATTCATAAGAAGTGGTTTGAAAGAAACCCTAGCTGAGACGAGCGAGGCCGGGTTCAGGTCACGCGCGGCAAGAACAGCCCGGAAGTGCGGCGCATTCTACCCCAGGAGGAGCGGTGATGCCGGTCTAGCCATATGTGGCTAAACCGTTGCCAAATGACCAGTTCTCCTTCGTGACCTCGATCAGCGAGATCAGGACGTCGTCGGGCCGGACGTCGAGCTCCCGGGCGAGTCGTGCGACGATGTCTGCGTAGAGGCTTTTCTTGATCTCCAGGGTCCGGCCTTGATTCAACGTGATCTCGATGACGATCAGATCGTCCGACCGGTTGACCCCCGCGTAGGTGGGGTGAGCGATGAGCGCGTCGGTGTCGAGCTGCTGAATGATCTGGAAGCGGTCATCCGCAGGGACATTCGCCTGCGCGACGAGTGCGTCGTGCACGCAGTCGGACGCCGTCCGGAGGTATTCAGGTGACTTGCCGCGGCGCATCCAGAGCTTCACGAGTGGCATGGGTGCGCCATTCTACGTTTCTTCTCCTCTGGACGTGGGCCGTCTTCGCGGCTCCGCCGGCCGTCACCGTCGCTCCTCGGGACGGCGTGCTCCGATTCGCGGTGGTCGGCGACGCGGGCGACGGAACGGCGGCTGTCGCCCGCGGCATCAGTCGGGTGCACACCGCGAAGCCGCTCGACGCGATCATCCTGCCGGGCGACAACATCTATCCATGCGGCGTGAAATCGGCGGATGACCCGAAATGGTCCGTTCTCCAGCCGCTGCTCGCGCTTCAGATCCCGCTCTTCCCGGTCCTCGGCAACCACGACTACTGCGGCGAGCCCGACGCGCAGATCGCCGCGAGCGACCGCTTTCCGGAGTGGCGCTTCCCCGCACGGGAGTACGTGCTGCAGGGCGGAGTGGCGGACTTCGCGATGATCGACACGACGCCGTATGTCCGGCGTAAGGCTCGCGCGCCTGATGCCGGCGCGATGTTCGCCGAGTCGAAGGCGCGCTGGCGGATCGTCGTCGGACATCACACCATCGTCTCTTCCGGATACCACGGCTACTTTCCGCGTCGCGAGCACCGCCGCATGCTCGCGCTACTCAAACCGTTTCGCGCCGCTCACGTCGACTTGTACGTCTGCGGCCACGACCATCACCTGGAGATCGTCGGCGGCCGCCCGCGCATGCTCGTCAGCGGCGCGGCCTCCGACCCGATCGGTCCCGTCGCGCTGCACGCGCACACGCTCTATCCCGAGACGACGCAGACACAGGGCGGGTTTGCGGTGGTCGAAGTGACGGCGGAAACGATGACGGTGACGTTCTTCGATCTCGATGGGCGGCGGTTGGCGGGCAACTTCGCGTTACGCCGATAATTCGCCGGTAGTGGTCTAGTTTGAAGGTCAAGTTGCAACAACGGATTAGACGCGGTCGAAGAGGTCCCACGAGTAGACCGGCTCGCACGTGATCCACGCGCAGGCCTTCGCCAGTCGCACCACGACCTCTTTCGAAGGTTCGGATCGTCCCGCACGCAAGCGAACGAGATACGCCCCGCTCACCTTCGCGAGCCGGGCAAGTTCCTCGGGTTGGATGTCGTGAGCTTGGATGAAGGCGTCGAGGCGGGTCACGCTGCCGCCGCGTTCGTCCATAGGTCCAGCGAGAGCAGGTCACTCGCCGTCCAAACGTAATCGGTCAGCTTCGCCGCCATCGCCGGAGTCTTTCCGCCGAGGGAGCTATTCGACCTCGGTGACGGCGAACGTTGATGAAAGGAGGGTGAGCTATCGAGGCAGGGCAAAACCATCATGAAGAAGCCAGAGGCGGCGGGGCAACCCGCCGTTTCTGTTTGTTGTTACAACTTGCGCCTCAAACTAGACCACTACCAATTCGCCGGTAGTGGTCTAGTTTGATGGTCAGTTTGTAACAACTTCAGACCCGGTCGAACAGATCCCACGAGTAGACCGCCTCGCACGTGATCCATGCGCATGCCTTCGCCAGTCGCACCATGACCGCTTTCGAAGGTTCGGATCGTCCCGCGCGTAGGCGAACGAGATACGCTCCGCTCACCTTCGCGAGCCGGGCAAGTTCCTCGGGTTCGATGTCGTGAGTTTGGATGAAGGCGTCGAGGCGGGTCACGCTGCCGCCGCGTTCGTCCACAGGTCGAGCGACAGCAGGTCACTCGCCGTCCAAACGTAATCCGTCAGCTTGGCAGCCATCGCCGGTGTCTTCCCGCCGAGGGAGCGATGCTTCCGGCAGAAGTTGTAGTAGGTGACGGTGATCGCCAGCATGAAGCGATGGTTCTCAATCTTCTTCGAGAAGCCATTCGTAAGCCGAGTGAAGCGGCGGTTCTGCATCCGAAGGGTGAGGTTCCACCGTTCCATGTACGACGTCGAGATGTGCTGGTCGGACGGCATGCCGAACCGGGGATGCTTCTCGATGCTCTTCAGCCGTCCCGGTGAATACCTACTCGCCGCACTGTTCGGACTCATGCCCGGCTGCGGGCCACTGCTGCCGTACACCTTGATGACTTCGCCGTAGTCGCACTCGCCTTCGCCGAACGACTTCGCAATCGCATCGAGGTAGAGACTGAGGCCATCCGTCGAAACCTGAAGGCGCATCATCGTGCGGGACTTCAGGTCCGCGATCAGAGCGTTCGCCGCTTCCTGACTGCGATCACTGGCGAGCCACGAAATCATCAGCTTCGAATCGGCGTCGATCGCCGTCCATGTCCAGATCGAGCCGAAGCCTTTGCCCTTCAGTTCCTCGGGAACGTTCTTCTCCTTCGCGTAGCAGAAGGACCACACCTCATCGCACTGAACGCGCTCGGTTCCGAGGTAGCGGACGTTCGCGTCATGGAACAGCTCGCAGGCCGTGCCGACTTCGCGAATCAGACTCAGGACCGTCATCTTCGCGGCGCCCGTCATGCGGCAGGTCGAGGCGATCGAGTTGCCCTCGATCAGCGACATGAGGATGCGAGCGCGTTGCGTGTTGGACAGCTTGTTCATGCAAGCAATATATGCTTGAGGGGTTAAGTTGTCAATGCTTGAGGGGTTAAGTTTAGGAATGTAACAGGATGGCGGTGGACCCGCAGCCCCGCGTTGGCTATCATTCAAAGGTGGCCCCGGTGGGGATCGAACCCACGACACTCGGTTTAGTAGACCGTCACTCTATCCACCTGAGTTACGAGGCCATTTCGATGACGACGCCCTCACTCGATTTCGGGTGAGGCGTTTTCTTCTCTACTCGCGTCATCGTTCTCGATTTCCGGTATCACGTCTGCGTCAGGCGCGTCTGGTATCGGACCGTGCTTCTGCTCGTACTCCGCCAATTTCTTGGTGACGATGCTGACGAGTTTCTTGATGTGCTGTGGAGACATGACGACCGAGACGCGATCGACTTGCACAACCCTAAAATCACCTTTCATCATGGTTTCGGAAAAAACGAGCCGAAAATCATAGATGCTGAACATCAACCTGGATGAGTTGGCGTACACGGACGGAAACGGCTCTACGGCGACAATCTCAACCGGTTTTTGCGGTGGCATAAAGACCTCCTGACAATTCTTCGACTTCCTGCTCTACTCCGTGTGGCGCGACCGCAAACATTAGGGCCTGATTCGGCGTCGCGATCGAGCGCACGTTGCTGGGCGTCCCACTTACGGCGCAACTGGTCCAATGGCCGCTAGTCTGCGACGATGGGGCGCTTGCTGTGCGAGACTCACGTACCTCCTGCCAAAAGGATTTTGGCGCTAGATCGCGCGGCCCAGCATCCCACCGGAGCAACTCCGAATACGGTACGAAACGAACTACGAGCGCGACGTCGAATGCGCTGGCGATACGTCGAAGCATCCTGACGGTGTGACTACCGTAATCTGGATTCTCGACACGGCCCACCTGTGTAGGCTTCGTCCCTGCCGCATTCGCAAGTTGCTCCTGAGTCCATCTTTTGATGCGGCGTAGGTTTCTCACCTGAAACGCGATGCCGTTGCTAATGTGAGCGGCAACTAACGCCTCACGGACGTTCCGATCCTGAAGCCTCATCAGCGACCGTAACCCTGAACTCTTCTGCCTGTCTCTCGCCATTCAGAACCCGCCTTCTGTGCCGGTCAGCGTTATCGATCGCGTTGGTAGGGTTGTACTGGTTTTTCTTGTGCGTCGCTCCGCCGAGAAGCGTGTACTGGCCTGCCATCGGACCGAAGAATCCAAAGACTCGAAATTGTGTGTCGAAGCACGTGAACCTGATCTCACCTATATCTCGATAACCTTTCAGCGCCGCTCGATAGAATGGCATCTCCCACTTGTCGCGCGGCTCCTCCCTGAGATACGACAACCTGACATTCAATACACTCGCGATCACGGCTCGCCGATCGCCTAGATCGGCGAGCCACTCGTCCACGACGTTCTTTCGTCCGCGATGTAGCGATGCAACAACGCGAATCTTAAAGAGAATCATCTCACAAAATTGTGGGGCACAGCAACAGAAAACGCAAGCCTTTAGGTTTCTGTTACTTGTCCCGACTCCAGCGCGCCCGCGCCGCCTTCTTCGCGATCTCTGACCGCTTCTTCGCAGTCAATGCCGCAGCGCGAGCTGGTCCGCCGATCTTGCCGCCGATCCGCCCGAACGCGGCAGCGGCAGCGCGCATCTCGTCGGTGATCTCGATCTCCGGCTCCTCATGCTTCGAGGCAATTTGATCGATCGCGCGGACGGCGGCTTGTGCTTCGTCCTCGCGCTTCTTCTTCGGACGCTTGCTTGACCCCTTTGGCATGAGGTCAGTATAGGTCCGCTACCGCCGCTTGTCGAACCCACGGAACAACTCGGACGGCGAGACGTCCAGCGCCTCGGCCAGCTTGACGATGTTGTTCAGGCAGGGATTGCGGCGGCCGCGCTCGACGTCGGAGACGTAATTCCGATTCAGACCGGCCAGCTCGGAGAGGCGTTGCTGCGACAGCGCGTGCTTGTCGCGCAGCTCCTTCAGCCGGTCGGAGAACACTTTCAGCGGGTCGCGCTGCACCACGCTATGAGTGTGGAACCTTTACCGGCTTGACCTTCAGGCTATGAGTGTCACATGCTATCGGTGTGACGCCGATCGAGCGATTTTTTGAGGCGAACGACCTCAAGCCGGGCGCGGTCGCTCATGAAGCTGGGATCAGCCGCCAGCACCTTTACCGAATCAGGAAGGGCGGCGGGATGGGGTTCATGACCGCGCTTCGTATCCGGGATGCATGCGGACGTCTGCTCCTGCGCCACGTTCCGATCGAGGAGATTTTCGGATGTCCAGAGTGAGCGCGACTCGATTCGCGGCGTTTCTCCATCAGCACGGCATCACATGCGTTCGTATCGCCGTGCGAGCCGGTATCAGTCCCGGCTACGGGAGCGACCTCAAACAGGGGAAGTCGGAGCCGACGCTCGGCATCATGGTCGCGCTCGCGGGCGCAGCGTCTCTTCTCCTTCGACGCAAAGTTAGGGTCACCGAGCTATTCGACCTCGGTGACGGCGAACGTTGAAAGAGCCATTCGACATCCGCGCGCTGGCAAAGGCGATCCGTCACCGCCGCGCTGAACTTCAGCGTTCACGCCCCCGCCAAGTGGTGCCGATCACTCCGGCCATGTCGCGCATTCTGGAAGCCGACCCGGATTACGTTCCACGGCGGCGCAGGAAGGCCGGGAGGCGGCGCAGTCAGGCAGTGAACCCGTCCATCGGCTCGGTCGTAGAGATTGCTACATCGCTGGACACGACCGTGGGCGCCCTACTCGGAGAACGTGCCTACCGGATCACGAACGCCGATCGCGAGCGGGTCAGAGTGTTCGTCACCTACCTGACGAATCTGTTTGAACTGGAGTAAGAAAGGAGGCGGAGCTATCGAGGAACACACGGACACAGATTGCGAAGAAAGCCAGAGGCGGCGGGGCAACCCGCCGTTTCTGTCTGTTGTTACAACTTGACCTTCAAACTAGACCACTACCAATTCGCCGTACTTACGCTTGACTTTCGCCCCATTACCGCCTACATTACTAGGGAAGGGAAGACGTCATGAAGTACCTGACCGAAAGACAGCGCGACATTCTGAACTTCATCCGGAGCTTCCAGAAGGAACGTGGCGTCGCACCGACGCACCGCGAGATCTGCGATCACTTCGGCTTCTCGTCCTACGGCACGGTGTACAAACACCTGTCGCTGCTCGAGAAGAAGGGTCTGATCCGGCGTGACTGGAACCAGAAGAGGGGTGTGGAAGTCGTTGACGAAGAGCCTGCGAAGCCCGGCCAGCAGCAGGCATCGAACGTCCGCGAATTGCCGCTCTTCGGTTACATCGCGGCGGGTCGTCCGCTCGATGTCGACGTCTCCGACGAGATGATCACCGTCCCCGAACATCTGACCAAGCGCGGCGAGAACTACGTTCTCAAAGTGCGCGGCGATTCGATGGTGGACGATGGGATTCTCGACGGGGATCTCGTGATCATCGCGCGGCGTGAGCGTGCCGACAACGGCGAGATGGTGGTCGCAAACGTCAACGGTGAAGTAACTCTGAAGCGTTTTTACCACGAGGGAGAACACGTCCGCCTGCAGCCGGCGAACTCGATGATGAGCCCGATCTATGCCTCTGCCCGAGACGTCGCGGTGCAGGGGGTGGTCGTCGGCCTCATGCGGCGGTTCTGAAAGTGAGGAAGCACGATGGATCTCGTTCTGAAACTACGCGAAATCCGCCGCATGCGCGGCCTCAGTCAGAAAGACGTGGCGCGCCTGTCCGGAGTCGGTGAGAAAACGATCAGCTCATTCGAGACCGGCCAGCGGATCGGTTCACTGAAGATTGCCCAGCTCCGCAGACTGCTGACGGTCTACGGCCTGACGGAAGCCGAATTCTTCGGCGGGTCGGTGGAGAAGCAGATCGCGCCGTGGGAGCTCAACGAAGAGGAGTTCGCCACGACACGGCTGGTCGATGACCTGCACCATCTTCCCAAGCCGGTGCAGAAGGTGATGATCGCAAAGATGCAGGTGATGCTGGAAACGGCGGCCGACCTGCAACAGGTGAAACAGAAACGACCTCTCTACGTCCAGAAAGACCCGGAGTGGCGCTCGCTCACCTCGCGCAACTGAGCATTCGCGATCGGGCACGGGCGCGTGACGAAGCGCGCCCGCGCCACCTTCGCGGATCGATAACGATCAGCGAAGCGCCTGCGCACGGCGCTTCCATGCTTCCGCGGTACGAAGATCATTGACCGCTTCGACCGTGTGCGCGGCGAACAAATAGGTGCGACGGCTGGGACTAGCGACCGCCATCGACTCGAGCGTCTGATTCGCCTCGGCCGGACGGCCGGTGAGCATGTAGACGATGTAGAGACTGGCGTAGGTCTGCCGGTTGAGCGGGAAGAGCTCGATTTCTCGCTTGAACGCGGCGATCGATTCGTCGAACCGCTGCAGGCGCGCCAGCGCGTCGCCCTTCACGAAGTTCAGCGTCTCGACGTTGCCAAGGTGGCGCTCCTCCGCCTCACGCTCGACCTGCTGCACGAGCTCCAGCGCGCGTTGCGCATGGTTCTGCTGCGCCTCGATCTGCGCCTGCAGCACCAGAGCGGGAAGATGCGCGAACTCGTCGCGGCTCGCGAGCTGCGTTTCCGCCGCCGCCTTCGCGTAGTCCTTCTTCGCCAGGGCGATGCGCGCCAGCAGCACGTGCGATGAGCCGTAGTTGATCTTCTCTCCGAGCTTCGCGTGCTTTTCCGCCTCGTCAAAGCGCTCGAGCTTGAGGTAGAGAGCCGCGAGGCGCAGGCCGAACTCTCCCGCCAGGTCGGGCGCGATGGTGATCGCCTTGCGGCACGCTTCCGCTGCCTCGTCGTAGCGTCCGACGATCTCCAGCTCGGTACTCAGCTGCTGCCACGCATCGGTCAGCCGCGGGTTCTCTTCGCTGATGTGGCGGAACGCAGCGATTGCCTCTTCATGCTTCCCTGACATGGAAAGCCTGGTCGCCGCCATCATCTCGGTGATCTCGTTGATGCGGTCTTTCGGATCGGGCAGCGGTCCGGCCGATTTGGCGGCCGCGGAGCCGAGGTAGCCGAGCGCCGTGAGGTTCTTCGCTTCCTCCGGGTCCATGTGCGAAGGAAGCGTGATCTCGTTCCCGTACTTGGTCAGCTCGTCACGCATCGCGGCGTAAGTACGGCGCTGCTCGGCGAGCACATTCTGCTTCTCGCCCGGATCGTTCTTCATGTCGTACAGCTCGGGGCGAGGCGCTTCGATGTAGTGGTACTGCGCGCCTTCCAGCGAACGGAGCTCGCTCCAGCCGAGGTGAATGCGCGGATACAACGTCTCGCTGTAGATGCGCCGATCCGCGTCCGCGGCGTCGTGATGCAGCAGCGACTTACCTTGCAGCTTAGTCGGCGGCGTGACCTCCGCCAGCTCGGTGATGGTGGGGAAGATGTCGACGAGACTGACCGGCGCGGCGTCCGTCTCTCCCGCGCGATCATGTTTCGGCAGCTTCACCAGCAGCGGGACGTGAATCGCCTCGCGATAGAGAAAGATCCCGTGCTCCGGCTCGCCGTGTTCCATCAGCCCTTCGCCGTGATCGGACATCACGATGATGATCGACTCGTCGTACAGACCCTTCGCTTTCAGGTCATCGATGAAGTCGCCGACGATCTGATCGGCAGTTGCGATCTCGCCGTCGTACTGGTTCGTGTAACGCGACCTGAACGGCTCCACCGGTTCATACGGCGAATGCGGCTCGAACAGGTGAAGGAAGAAAAAGAACGGCTTTCCTTTGTGCTCGCCGATCCAGCGTTTCGCGACCGCTGCCGTGTCGGAGCCAGGGCGCTGCAGCGTGCCGATCGGCGTGTTCGCTTTCGTCACCACGCCGTCGTCGTAGAAGTCGAATGACGGCGCGAGGCCGGCGCTGCCGCGGAGCACGTATGCCGATACCGCGGCACCGGTGTCGTAGCCCTTGCTCTTGAGTACCTTCGGGATCGTCGGGAGCGCAGGGTCGAGGCGATAGCCGATGTTGTTGCGTACCTGGTTCGACGGCGGCAGCAGTCCGGTGAGCATCGCCGTGTGCGACGGCAGCGTCAGAGGGACCGCGGAGAATGCGTTCGTGTAGAGAATCGAGTCTTTGCGTAGCGCATCGAGCGCCGGCGTGTCGACGTTCTTGTATCCGAAGATCGGCAGGTGGTCGGCGCGCAACGTGTCGATCGAGATGATGATTACAGGCGCGCCGGGATAGTGCGACCGCGACGCGCCGCCGCGATTGCAACCAGCGGCGGTGAGCACGGCGAACAACAGTAGTGAGATTCGTTTCATCGATTTCATTGCGGCGCGGAAGCGGCGCGGAGGCGCCATTGTGCCGCGAGCTGCGCCTGTTGGAAATGTGAGAACAGGTCGGCCGCGAGATGGTAGCTCGCGGCAGTCGGGTTTGCCGCCGCCAGTTGCTGCATCACTCCATCGGCGGCGCTCGCGTTACCAGACAGCACATAGATCGCCGCGAGGTCACCGTACGCGCGGCTGTCATGCGGAAAGAGCCTGATCTCCTCGCGCAACGCCGCCTCGGCGTCCGCGACACGTCCCGCATGAAGCAGAGCATCCGCGAGTGTTACCTCGAATCCGCGTGGAGTCACGTCGAGCTCCCGCTTCTGCTTCTCGAGCAGCGCCGCCCCTTCCGCCGCCCTGCCGCGCTTGACCAATGAATCGGAGATCAGCATCGCCGCCTGGGTAGAGAAGTGGCGGTCGTTCATCGCCTCCCGCCCTTTCCGCTCCGCATCCGCGTAATCGTTCCGGGCGAACGCGATTCGCCCGAGGAGCAGATGCGCCGCGCCCGGGCTTCGCTTCATCGCCAGCTCCGCGTGTGCGCGAGCATCGGCGTAACGCCCCAGATTCATGTACACGGCCCCCAGCGAGAGCGCGACGACTTCCGTCATTGCCGGATTCTTCGCCAGCACCTGCTTGTACGTCTCCGCCGCCTCCGCGTACCTGCCGGCCGCTTCATAGGCCCCCGCGAGTTGCTCGAGCGCATCGGTGAAGTTCGGATTGCGAGCGACGAGCGCGCGCAGCGACTCGATGGCCCGCAGGTATTGGCCGTTCGCCAGTTGCTCCGACGCTTCGGCGTGCAGCGCGAGCTCGCCGATGTGATCTTTCGGATCGGGCAGTGAACCGGTTGTCGACGTCGTCGCGGTGAGATAACCGAGCGCCGCGAGCTTGCGCGCTTCCTCCGGATCGATCTGCGCCGGTTGTTGCAGCTCGCGCGGATACCGGCCGATCTCGGTACGGAACGACGCGTACACGCGCCGCTGATCGGCAAGCACGTCGTGCTTCTCCGCCGCATCGTTGTGCAGGTCGTAGAGCTCGGGACGCGGAGCGTCGATGAAGTGATGCGTGGCATCCGCCAGGGATCGGAGATCGCTCCATCCGAGGTGCAGGCGTGGATACATCGTCTCGCTGAAGATCCGCCGCGGTTGTGATGACGCGAGTTGCGTCAACGGCAGACCACGCCCGCTCGCCGGCAGCTTCACGCGGGTGAGCGCGGCAATCGTCGGCATGACATCGATCAATCCCGCCGGAGCATCGACCGTCGCATTCGCCGCGCTGTTCTTCGGCAGCTTGATGATGAGGGGGACGTGCAGCGACTCGCGATACAGAAGGATGCCGTGCTCCGCTTCGCCGTGATCGCCGAGACCTTCGCCGTGATCGGAGAGCAACACGATGATGGCCCGATCGTAGACGCCCTGCTTCTTCAGCGCGGAGATGAAGCTCCCGACGATCGCGTCGACCGTTGCAATCTCGCCGTCGTACGGATTGGTGAAGCGGCCGCGGTACGGCTCCGCCGGCACATACGGCGCGTGCGGCTCGAAGAGATGTAGCAGGAAGAAGAACGGCTTCCCGGCGTGAGACGCAATCCAACGCTCCGCGATCGCTTCGGTCTGCGTCCCGGGTCGCTGCACATCGCCGAGCACGGCCCCGGGCTGAAACGCGATCGCGTCGTCGTAGTCATCGAACAGCGCGCGAAGTCCGGTCTCTCCCCGCAGCACGTACGCCGACACTGCCGCGCCGGTGGCGTAGCCGTTCGCATGAAGGATCTCGGGCAACGACGTCCCGCGCGAGACCAAGCGATATCCGAGGTTGTCGCGCACACCGTTTTCGGCGGGAAGTTGTCCGGTGAGCAACGTGGCGTGCGACGGAAGCGTCAGCGGGACGTGCGACCAGGCATTGGTGAAGAGAATGCCGTCGCGGCGCAGCGCATCGATGTGAGGCGTCTCGACCGACTTGTATCCGAACAGGGGCAGATGATCTGCGCGCAGCGTGTCGATGGAGATGACGATGACCGGCGCGCCGGGAAAATCGCCGACCTTCGGCAACGTCTGCTCGCCGGTCCGCCGGCACGCTGCCAGGCAAACGACGACTGCGGCCGTCGCGAACCACGATCGTCGAAGACGCATCGGCGGCGAGAAGTACGAATCCCGGCGACAAATTTCGAATCGCGCGATGGAACAAAAAAAAGCCCCGGCCGTGAGGCCGGGGCTCGTGAAACAACTGCGGAACGGACGTTTAGAACTTCGCGCCCGCGGAGATGAGGAACGTACGCGGCAGCTGGAAGCTACCAGCGGTGCTGAACGTCGTGCCGGTCGTCGGTTTGCCGAAGTTCGTGCCCTTCTGCCAGTTCGCGCCCATCGCGCGGCACTGCGCGAGAGCGGTGCCCTGCGGGCACTCTTTCGGCGTGTCGGTGAAGGGGTTGAACGAGCGGAAGCTCGACGACTGCTTGTTGGTGACGATCGTCTGATCGACACCGGTGACCGCATGGCGGTTGAACGCGTTGCGCAACTCGGTCTCGGCATAGAACTGAACCTTGCCCAGCAGCGGCGGGAGGTTCCAGTTCAGCGCGACATCCGTGGCCGTGACGTTGTCGGTGCGGAACGCACCGCGCTCGCTGAAGTAGTAGTTCGACGTCGTCGGCGGGAAGACATAACCCGGGTTCGTGATGAGAACCGAGGTCGTGCTCGGGGCGGCCGGATCGAACGGAGCCGCCGGACGGCGACGCGGGTCGATGGTGCCGAGAGCCGAGTACGGCGTGCCGGAGTCATACCGCTCGAGGATGCTGAGGTTGAACGTACCGACGCGAGTCGGCTGATCGAAGCTCAGCCAGGCGCGCACCTTGTGACGCTGGTCAGAGGCGAGCCAGCCTTCGGGATTGAAGTTCGCGTAACCCTGATACTCGGGATAGCTGCCCGGGCCGGCGTTGGCCACAGGACCGGAACCGGAGGTCTCGGCGCCGTGGTTACCCTTCGTCTTGCCGTAGGTGTAGTTGCCGCCGAGGTTCAGGCGCGTAAAGAGCGCGTACGAGGCCTGGATCTGCAGGGCGTTGTACTCGCGCTTGAAGTCATTGGTGGTGGTGACGATGCTGATGTCGGTCGGACCACCCGACAGCGGATCGAAGACCTGACCGGTGCCGAGATTGGTCTCACCAGTGTAGAAGTTCTTCCACTTGCGGGTGATGTAGTCGGCGCGAGCGAAACCCTTCGAGCCGATCTGCATGCCGGCGCCGACGGTCCACTCACCGACGTACGGCGACTTCAGCGGCTCAGGAATGCGCGAGCCGAGACCGTTCGTCTTGCCACCGAGGAGGAAGTCCTTGTTGTTGGTGCCGCCAACGCTGCTGAACCAGTCGAAGACCTTCTTGAAGAACTCGACCGAGGTCGCATTGTCGATGTTCGGACCGTAATAGAGCCAATAGAGGTACGACGGGCTGCCGGCCGGCGATGCGGAGTCGGCGACGTTGCCGTCGGCGATCGCTGCGACGTACTGGCTGTAGCTGGCGTTCAGGCGCAGACGGCCATTGCCGAACGTATCGAAGGTGAGGCCGAGACGCGGGCTGATCTTCGAGTCGTCAGCGACTTTCTGGTGCGCGCTGTCCTGCGCCTTGTTGATGTCGTAGCGGCCGCCGAGGTTGAAGCTCAGCTTGTTGTTGAAGTCCCACTTGTCGTTGACAAAGACCGACTTGGTGTTCAGGTCGGTGCCTTTGCTCGACTCGAGGATCGGCCACCAGATGATGACCGTGTTACCGGTCTGCGCGCTGATGCGAATGCTGCCGTCCGGCTGGCGGACGATGCCGCAATTCGCGGTCGGGCAGCCACTCGACTGCGTGTCGTACATACCGAGCGTGTAGTCGGAAGCCGACTGGTGGTTGTCCGAGAGGCGCTGCGAGTGCCAGTTGTCGATACCGGTAACGATGTTGTGGGTACCGAGCGACTTGCTGGACAGGTAGTAGGTGCCCTTCACCGTCCAGTTACGGTTGTTGCGCAGCTCCGTGGTGCAGACGCCGCAGAAGGTCGGCGCGCCGAAGAAGCGGGCGCCCGTGCTGTCGTAGGCGTTCGTGCCGTTAACCACATCGCCGAGCGCATCGCCGCCTGAACCCTTGAACGCGAAGCGCTTTTCAGCGCCCGACGCTTCGAGGAGGAAGCTGTTGGTGATGACGCCGTTGTAGTGGCCGGTCTTGAAGCTGTTCGGCGTCTCGCGCGCTGCGTCGAGCGAACGGAACTCGAGCGGCGAGCCGAACGGGTTGTTGGTCTGTTTGTCGGTGATGTTCAGACCGGACAACGTGAGGGAGTGCTTCGGGTTGATCTGACCGGTGAGTTTGAGCTCTTCACGATCCTGCTTGCGGCCGAACACGAAGGTCGGTGCGGCAATCGCTGCGTTGATCGTGCCCGGCTGGTTCGACAGCGAGCGCGGGTCGGTCGTCTTGAAGTGACGGCCGGCGACGAAGAACCACAGACGGTCGCGGATGATGCGGCCGCCGAGCGTGGCTTCGTACGTCTGGTTGACGTGCTTGCCGCGGTTCAGCGTGGTGGAGAGCGGCGACTTCGCCGTCCACTTCGGTGCCTGGAACGAATCGCGGAACGTGCCGGAGAATTCGTTACCGCCCGACTTCGAGACCGCGGTGACGACGCCGCCGGTGAACCGGCCGTATTCGGCCGAGATCGCGCCGGTGAGAACCGTCGTCTCCTGGATTGCGTCTTCGATGAAGAGGTCGTACGGCTGACCGCGCAGGTTCTCGTTCACCGTCGCGCCGTCGATCAGGTAGAGGTTATCGAACGACGGAGCGCCCGAGATGACCTGGTTGCCGCCGGGGCCCGTGTTCGTGACGCCAGGCGCCAGACCGACCGTGCCGCGGAGGTCGCGAGCAATCGGCAGATCATTGATCAGCTTCTGCGTCATGTTGGTCTGCACTTCGGTCGTCTCGAGGACGGCCGGCGCGCTCGCCGTGACCGTGATGGCCTCAGCAACGGCGGTGAGCTTCATGTCCGCATCCGCGCGAGCGGTGGTTGCGAGACCGACTCTCGTCGTCCTTGTCTGGGTCGTCATGCTCTCCATCTCGAATTTGACTGTGTAGTCACCCGGGGGGAGAGCGCCAAAATTGTAGTTACCGTTTGCATCGGTAACTGCGGTTCGCGTACCCAGCAGGTTTGGCGACGAGATCGTCACCGTGGCGCCCGGCAGCGGATTACCGCCGAGAGTCACTGTACCTGTCAGGTTCGCGGTTGTCTGCGCAAAGGCTGGGACGCCAATGAGCAGGACAGCTGCGAGTACTGCCAGAAACCGGTTCAACTTCATTCCTACCTCCTTTGAATTTCACACCCTAAAGCGGTCGTGGCCTTCTCCTCAGCGCACTTTGCAGGAGTTCGGCCGAAACGTGCCCAAAAGTAAATCACTGCTCCGTAACAACTTCGGACCGAAATCCTCCGTCTGGAGCCGTCGTCGATCCAACGACTTGAATTCCTCGGTCACTTTTTTTGAAATTCGTCCCTCTCAGACGAACGTAACCGAACCGTTCGGTCACAGATGGCCGGGTACGATATCGCCTTCGATAACGAGTTGCAATCCTTGACCATCGACCCTCAGGCCCGGGTCAAAGAATGCCCGAGGGCTTCTTCGAGCGTCGGATAGTGGAATGTGAACCCCTCGGCCAGCGCCCGCGACGGCAACACGCGCTGACTCGGCAGGACCGTCCCTTCCGCCATCTCGCCGAACAGCAGCTTCAGTCCGAACGCCGGCACCGGAAGAAAGGCCGGCCGGTGCAACGCCTGGCCGAGCGCTCGCGTGAAGTCGCGATTGCGCACCGGATCGGGCGCCACGGCGTTGTAGACGCCGCGCACATCGACGTGTGAGATGGCCCACTCGATCATCCGCACGACGTCGTCGCGATCGATCCACGACATCCACTGCTGCCCGCTTCCGATCGGACCGCCGACGCCGAAGCGAAACGGCGGAAGCATTTTCTTCAGCGCGCCGCCGTGCGAGTCGAGCACGACTCCGAATCGAATGATCACCAGCCGCGCCACCGACTCCGCCGGCATCGCCGCCGCTTCCCACTTCGCCACGAGATCGGCGAGGAATCCGCGGCCGCGCGACGAAGCCTCGTCGAGCGTCTCGTCTCCGCGCGAGCCGTAGTAGCCGATCGCGCTTGCGTTGATGAACGTGCGCTGACGCGGCGGCGCGCTCTTCATCGCTTCGACGAGCGCGTTCGTCGCGTCGAGGCGGCTGGAGACCATGCGCGCCTTGCGCTCTTTCGTCCAGCGCTGACCGATGTTCTCGCCCGCGAGGTTGATGACGACGTCGGCGGCGGCAACGACATCCGCCCACACATCCTGCTCCGGCGGGTCCCACGCCACGCCGCGCCCCGCGCGAACGCGCGACGGATTGCGCGTGAGGATCGCGACGTCGTTGTCTTTGGCCAGCAGCTCAGCCAGAGGCTCACCGATGAAGCCCGTTCCGCCGGCAATCGCGATGCGCATGAGCGCGAATTATGGCCTAAAAAAATCGCGCCCCCGATGAGCGGTCGGGGGCGGCGAGAGAGGAGAGGTAGGAGATCTTTTGTCTTTGTCTGTTTCGTGCGCTCACTAACTAGGACGGAGAGCCGAAGGAAAGGTTTCGCTACCCGATCCGCGATCGCGCCGAAACCCGCCGCGGATCCATCGGTTCACCTTTCTGTAACCCGGCGAACGCGATCATCGCCGCGTTGTCGGTGCAGAAGCGCTTCTCCGGCAGACGGACGATCACGCTGCGCGCACGACCCCACTCGGTGATCCGATCGCGCAGAATCCCGTTCGCGGCGACGCCTCCTGCGATCGCGATCTCCGTCGGAACCGGAGCAGCCAGGTGCGACCAGACGATCTCGAGCCGATCGAACAGCTGCGCGATGAGCGCGTCCTGAAACGTCGCGCAGAAATCGGCAAGCGCCTGCGCGTCGCCATTCACGTTGATGTTGTGCTCGCGTGCGAGACGGATCGCCCCGGCCTTGATTCCGGAGTACGAGAAATCGACCGACTCGTCCTTGAACTGCGGCATCGGAAACGGGAAGCGCTTCGGATCGGCGCGACCTTCGCGCGCATGCTTCTCGATCTGCGGTCCGCCCGGATACGGCAGCCCGATGAACTTGGCGACCTTGTCGAAGGTCTCGCCGATCGCGTCGTCGCGCGTCCGGTTGAGCATCGTCACGCTGCGGCCGCGCACGTCGTAGATCGATGAATGTCCGCCCGAGATCACGAGCGACAGAAAGCGATCGGGCCGCGCGAGCGCCGGTCCTTCCTTCTGAAGATAGGGCGAGAAGATGTGGCCTTCGAGATGATTGATCGGAATGAGAGGGATACCGAGGCCGTACGCGATTCCCTGCGCGCCGGCGACGCCGACGAGCAGCGCGCCGATGAGGCCCGGACCCGACGTCACGGCAATCGACTCGACGTCATTCAACGTTGCACCCGCGTCGCCGACCGCGCGCGTGACGAGCGGAAAGAGATGCTGCAGATGCTCGCGTGACGCGATCTCCGGCACGACGCCGCCGAACGGTTGATGGCGCTCGATCTGCGACGCGATCAGATTGACGCGCACGCTGCCGTCGCGCTCGAGCAGAGCGACGGACGTTTCATCGCACGATGTTTCGATACCCAGAATCATCGGAACCTTATAATCCACGCCCCGCATCATGAAAGAAGAACTGGCCAAACGATACGAGCCCGCGGAGATCGAACAGCGCCTCTATGCAACATGGGAGCGCGAAGGCTATTTCACGCCGATCGCCGACCGCGACCGCCCGCGCTTTTCCATCGTCATCCCTCCCCCCAACGTCACCGGCCGCCTGCACATCGGCCACGCGCTGGTGAACACGCTGCAGGACATCGTCGTGCGCTGGAAGCGGATGAGCGGCTTCAACACGCTCTGGCTTCCCGGCACCGATCACGCCGGCATCGCCACGCAGATGGTGGTCGATCGCGACCTGCAGTCGAAAGGCATCAGCCGCTTCGACCTCGGGCGCGAGAAGTTCGTAGAGAAAGTGTGGGAGTGGAAGGAGAAGTACGGCGGCGAGATCATCGATCAGCTCAAGCGCCTCGGTGCCTCGTGCGACTGGACGCGCTCGCGCTTCACGCTCGATGAAGGACTCTCCCGCGCGGTGCGCACCGTCTTCGTCACGCTCTACGACGACGGCCTGATCTATCGCGACGTGGCGATGGTGAACTGGTGCCCGTTCTGCCGCACCGCCATCTCCGACGTCGAGGTCGAGTACCGCGATCGCAACGACAAGCTCTATCAGATCAACTATCCGATCGCCGACTCGGACCGGCAGCTCACCGTCGCGACGACGCGTCCCGAGACGATGCTCGGCGACACCGCGCTCGCCGTGCATCCCGACGACGACCGCTACAAGGACCTCATCGGAAAGGAAGCGGTCCTTCCGATCGCCAACCGCCGCATCCCGATCGTCGGCGACGCGATCCTGGTCGACATGGAGTTCGGCACCGGCGTGGTGAAGGTCACGCCGTCGCACGACAAAAACGACTACGAGGCAGGCCTGCGCAATAACCTCGTGCGGATGCAGGTCATCGACGAAACCGGAAAGATGACCGCGACTGCCGGCGACGAATTCGCCGGACTCGATCGCTTCGACGCGCGCAAGAAAGTGCTGGAGAAGCTGCGCGAGCTCAACGCGCTCGCCGACGTGAAGGACTACCAGCACTCGGTCGGCGTGCACGGCAAATGCGACACGCTCATCGAGCCGATGTTGTCGCGGCAGTGGTTCGTGAAGATCGAGCCGCTGGCGAAGCCGGCGCTCGACGTCGTGCGCAACGGCGAGATCCAGATCATCCCGCAGACCTGGGAAGCGACGTACTTCAACTGGATGGAGAACATCCGCGACTGGACGATCTCCCGCCAGCTCTGGTGGGGTCATCGCATCCCTGCGTTCTATTGCGACAACGGCCACATGACCGTGGCGGTCGAAACACCGGCGTCGTGTCCGACCTGCGGCTCGCCGTCGATCACGCAGGAGACCGACGTCCTCGATACCTGGTTCTCATCCGCGCTCTGGCCGTTCTCCACGATGGGCTGGCCGGACAAGACGCCCGACCTCGATACGTTCTATCCGACCGACGTCCTGATCACCGGCTTCGACATCCTTTTCTTCTGGGTGGCGCGGATGATCATGATGGGACTCCGCTTCACAGGCACCGTTCCGTTCAGCCAGGTCTTCCTCAATGGTCTCGTGCGCGACGAGCATGGACAGAAGATGTCGAAGACGAAGGGGAACGTGATCGATCCGCTCGACGTGATCGACGAGTACGGCGCCGACGCGCTCCGCTTCACGCTGGCGATCTTCGCCACCGGCCGCGACATCCCGCTGGCGAAGTCGCGCGTGCAGGGCTACGCGGCGTTCGCGAACAAGATCTGGAACGCGTCGCGCTTCGCGATGATGCATCTCGACGTCGAGCTGAAGTCCGCGGGGAACATCGATCGCGACGCGCTCGGCACCGTGGAGCGCTGGATCCTCTCGCGGCTGAACGAGACGACGCGCGAAGCGAACAAGTCGCTCTCCGCGTTCCGCTACGACGAAGCGTCGAACGCGATCTATCACTTCTTCTGGCACGAGTTCTGTGACTGGTACATCGAGATGGTCAAGCCGGTGCTCCTCGGGAAGCACGGCAACGATCAGGACCGCAAGGAGGCGAAGCGCGTACTGCTCGAAGTGCTCGACCGCTCGCTGCGCCTCCTCCATCCGTTCATGCCGTTCATCACCGACGAGATCTGGCTGAAGCTCGGCGGCGTGGAGCCGTCGATCATGGTGGCGCCGTATCCGGTGGCGGAGGACGTGCTCGAAGACGCCGAGGCCGATCGGATGATCAAGGCGGTGACGTCGATCATCAGCACGGTGCGCAACGTGCGCGTGGAGCGCGGCTTCACGCCGAAGGATCGCTTCAAGCTCTTCATCACGCCGGGCGACGAGCGCGAGGCGAAATTCTTCAACGACTACTCGTACCTGCTGATCGAGCTGGCGCGCCTCACGGAAGTGATCGTCGGCGCCGCCGCTCCCGAAGGCGCGCACCACGACGTGGTCGAGGGCTTCGCCATCGCCGTCGAGTTCCCGCCGCGTGAAGTGAGCAAGGAGCAGCTCGAGCGATTCGCGCGCGAGCTCGAGAAGTCGCGCAAGGAGCTGGAGGGACTCGTCGCGAAACTGGCGAACGAGCAGTTCGTGAAGAACGCGCCGCCGGCCATCGTGCAGGGGGCGCAGGCGCGGCAGACCGAGTTGCGGGAGCGCATCGCCAAGCTCGAACAGAATCAGTGAAGAGCGATCTCGTCGCCAAACTCAAGGTCATCGAGTCGCTGGCCTTCGTGCCACGCGTCGCATCGACGAATCTCGTCGCCCGCCGCATCGTCGCGGAGTGCATCGAAAACGAGCTTTCGATGCCGCAGGCGATGATCATCGCCGGCGAGCAGTTCGCCGGCCGCGGACGCAACGAACGGCAGTGGTCGTCGCCCGCCGGCAAGGGCATCTACGCGACGACGATGTTCACGCTGCCGACGTCGCAGCTTCCGCTCGTGCCGCTGGCGATGGCGAACATCGTGGCCGGATTTCTCCGCGACGTGTTCGGCCTGGACGCGCGGATCAAGTGGCCGAACGATGTCTTCGTCCTCGGAAAGAAAATCGCCGGCATCCTGATCGAAGCGCGCATTCAGGACGACCGCGCGTTTCTGCTGATCGGCACCGGCGTGAACGTCGAGCCGGTGACCGATGCACCGAACGCGATCGCCATCAGCGAAGCGTCGCCGCGCGCGTTCACCGGCATCGACGACGCGACGATCGCCTTCATCGAATACGTCGACGCGCAACTGGCGAAGCCGCTCGTGCACGACGAAGTGATCGAGGCGTGGCGCCGGCTTTCGATCCACAAGCCCGGCGATCGCATTACGTGCGTCATCGGCGAGCGCACCGTCGCCGGAACATGGATCGGCATCGACGAGCAGGGACGCGCATTGCTGCGCGACGGCGCGGAAACGATTGCGGTAAGCGCGGGAGATATCATTCTCTCCTAATGCCGTCCAACGTCCTCGTCGTCGACGCCGGCAACACGAACATCGTCCTCGGCCTCTTCGAAGGAGAAGAACTGCTCAGCTCCTGGCGGCTGGCGACCGCGCGCGAGCGGACGTCCGACGAGTACGGCATCCTCGCCCGGCAGCTGATCGGCGACGTCTCGCTCGAAGGGGCGATGATCGCGTCGGTCGTCCCGCCGATCAACGGCGTGATCTCGGGCATGGTGCAGAAGTTCTTCGGCATCGAGCCGCTGTTCGTCGAGCCGGGGATCAAGACCGGAATCGCCATTCACGTCGACAACCCGCTCGAGGTCGGCGCCGACCGCATTGTGAATTGCGTCGCGGCGTACGAGACCTACGGCGGTCCGGCGATCATCGTCGACTTCGGCACGGCGACGACGTTCGACGTCGTGACAGCCGATGCGAAGTACGTCGGCGGCGTGATCGCGCCCGGCCTCACGATCTCCGCCGAGGCGCTGTTCGCGCGCGCCGCGCGCCTGCCGCGCGTGGACATCAAGCGGCCGCCGCACGTAATCGGAACGAACACCGTGGTGAACATGCAATCGGGCATCTTCTTCGGCTACCTCGGACTGGTCGACGGCATCCTCGGACGGATGCGCGAAGAGGTCGAAGGACTGAAGACGATCGTCGCCACCGGCGGTCTCGCGCAGCTCCTCGCCGCGGAGAGCGAGCACATCGAGCACGTCGACGAGACGCTGACGTTGCGCGGGCTGAAGATCATCTACGACAGAAATCGCGTGGCGCGAAGAGGTCGCGCACGATCATGAAGAAACTACTCGTCCTGTTGTTCCTCGCGCAGAGCGCGCTCGCCGGTTCGAGCGTGCAGGCGACGCGTGCGGCGTTATCGACCGTCTCCCCGCAAGCCACGCAGGTCGGACTCGCGGTCCTCAAGCGCGGCGGCAATGCGATCGACGCGGCGGTCGCCGTCTCGTTCGCGCTCGCCGTCACGCATCCGCAAGCCGGCAACATCGGCGGCGGCGGCTTCCTCGTCTACTACGACGCGAAAACGAAGTCCGTCTGGACGCTCGACTTCCGCGAAGTCGCGCCGGGCGCGGCGAAGCGCGACATGTACGTGCAGGCCGACGGCAATCCGAGCAAGGCGTCGCAGACCGGTCCGCTCGCGGGCGGAGTGCCGGGCGCCGTCGCGGGCCTGGAGACGATGCATGACCGCTTCGGCTCACGCGCCTGGCGCGAGCTGATCGATCCGGCGGCGCGTCTCGCGCGCGACGGCTTCGTCGTCGACGCGGAGCTCGCCGACGACCTCGCGACCGAGAAGAAGAATCGCAACATGGATCAGTTCGCGAGCACCGCGGCGATCTTCTATCCGAACGGTCAGCCGCTCACCACGGGGACGCGACTGGTGCAGAAGGATCTCGCCGGCACGCTCGATCGCATCGCCGCACTCGGGGCGCGCGAGTTCTACGAAGGCGAGACGGCGAAGCGATTCGTCGAAGCGATCCGCGACGCCGGCGGCATCCTCGGTTATCGCGACCTGCGCGAGTACAAGCCGGTGTGGCGTGCGCCGATCGCGATCAAGTTCGGCGAGTACGAGCTCTACACCATGGCCCCGCCGTCCGCCGGCGGCCTCGTCATCGGCGAAACGCTGAACATCCTCTCCGGCTACGACCTCGCGGCCGCCGGCTTTCAAACGCCGCGCGCACTGCACCTCGAGCTCGAGGCGGAGCGCCGCGCCTACATCGATCGCAACAAGTACCTCGGCGATCCGGCGACGACGCGCATCCCGTATCGCGAGCTGCTCTCCGAGGATCGGGCGAAGGTGTGGCGCGCCTCGATCAAGCTGAATGCCGTGACGCCGACGGTCGCGCTGACCGAACCGGGCAGCGTCATCGCCGAATCGAATCACACCACGCACTTCTCGATCATCGACGCGCAGGGAAACATCGTCTCGCTAACCACGACGCTGAACGACAACTTCGGCAGCGGCTATGTCGTCCCCGGCTGCGGCTTCTTCCTCAACGACGAGATGGACGACTTCACCACCGCGCCGGGCAAGCCGAATCTGTATGGACTGATCCAGGGCGCCGCGAACGCGATCGAGCCGGGCAAGCGGATGGCGTCGTCGATGTCGCCGACGATCGTGCTCAAAAACGGCAGGCCGTTCATGGCCCTCGGCACGCGCGGCGGCGCGACGATTCCGACCTCGGTGCTGCAGGTTTTCCTGAACGTCGTCGTCTACAACAAGTCGCTGTACGAGGCGATCTCCGCGCCGCGCTGGCATCACCAGGGACTGCCGGAGGAGCTCTTCTTCGAGCGCGGACTCGCGCCGCAGGAGACCGTCGACGCGTTGAGCGCGATGGGTCACGCGATCAAGCAGCGCGATCCGATCGGCGACATCCACGCCGTGCAGATCGTGAACGGAAAGATCATCGCGGTCGCCGATCCGCGGCATGGCGGCGCGGCGGGCGGATTCTGACGATGACGGCGCAATCGATGAAGGTCGAGGCCGCGCGCGCCGCGCTGGCCGAAGTGCAGGCGGGAATGAAGCTCGGCCTCGGCACCGGATCGACTTCGGAAGAATTCGTGCGGCTTCTCGCCGCCTCACCGCTCGCGCGCGAGGTGCGCTGCACCTGCACTTCGCAGCGGACGGAAGACCTCGCGCGCTCGCTGGAGATCCCGCTGGCGACGTTGTCGGAGCTCGCGCCGCTCGATCTCGCGGTCGACGGCGCGGACGAGATCGACGCGCAGCTGCGACTGATCAAAGGACGCGGCGGCGCGCTGCTGCGCGAGAAGATCGTCGAGCAGCAGGCCGCGCGCTTCATCGTCATCGCCGACGAATCGAAGCTCGTCGACCGCCTCGGCACCGGCACGCTGCCGGTCGAAGTCACCCCGTTCGCGCTCGACGTGATCATGCGCCGCTTCGTGAAGATGCGCCTGCACCCCGAACTGCGGATGCAGGACGGCGAGCCGCGCATCACAGATGAAGGCAACCGCATCGTCGACGTGCGCATCCCGTGGGGGAACGACATCGCCGTCGTGGTCGACAAAATCCGCGAGTGTGCGGGGGTCGTGGAGACGGGATTCTTTCCCGTTGAGGCCACCGAGGCGATCATCGCCGGGTCGAACGGCATCGAACGAATGAGCCGGCCCGGCCGGCTGCACTGATCGCTCCGCCTTGCGGTACGCGCGTCCCTCCCTCGAACCTGGCGGCTTCGATCGGCGCAACGCGCCTGGCATTCGTTCTGCCGCGCGGCCTCCTGGCCGCCTACGCCGGAACCGGCTTGCGGCTCCAGTACGACACCGCGAGCAGGAAGTCGGCGACGTTCATCGACGCGAAGATCGGCGCCAGATCGGACGGCGCGACGATCCCGACGACCTTCTCCTTTTCATCGATGACCGGCAGACGCCGCACCTGCTTCTCTTCCATCCGGTCGATCGCCGCCTGGACGTTTTCGTCCTGCCGAACGGTGAAGACCTTCTTCGTCATCACCTCGCTCACCGGAACCTCGGCCGGGCGCTTTCCGGACGCAAACACGCGCGTCACGATGTCGCGGTCGGTGATCACCCCGGTCAGTTTTCCGGCGGTGCAGATCGGAATGATTCCGCAGTCGTGCTCGCGCATCACTTTCGCCACGCGCTCGACGCTGTCAGTCGGTTCGCAGCAGATCGGGGCGGCGGTCATCACATCTTTGACGAACATGGGTCAGGGTCCTCCGCGAAACGTTTTACGTCGCGGAGGGGCCATGGGACGAAGAGATGTGCACATCGCGGTTGTGTCGGCGATCACATCGCGCTCTTCCGCACCATCACATCGAAGTGCCAGGCGTGATCCTTCCAGAAAAACGAGACCGCCGACGCATACGGCCTCTGCAGCTCCTTGTTGATCTTCGTGGTGAAGAGCTCGTACATCGGTGTCGGCCGCTCGTAGTGCCAGACCAGATCTCCGTGACCGGTCGTCGGCTCGTTCGGATGGCGCTCGAAGTTGCGCAGGCCGTCGTAGGCCTTGAAGCAGATCGTGGCGCGGAAGCAGGGGCCGCGGTTGCTCGGCGCGGTGCCGATCAGCGTGAAGCCCTTCTGCGTCACCTTGCCGGTGTACGACGTCGTGTCGCCGTCATGTGACTCGGTCACGGTGAGGTAGCCGGCGCGCTCGAGGTTGCGCAGCGTCTCCAGCGCCTTCACGTCGTACGCATCCTGCGGCGCCTTCGCACTCCACCAGACGCGCTGCGGCACCTCGGCGTAAATCGGCTCGTTCGCGGACTGATACGCGCGGAGGATCTCCTCCGCTTTCTGCGCCGTCAGCGGCTCCGCTTTCGGGCAGCCAAATGCAAGCAGGACAACGGCAAACGCGACCACCCGCCGCAGTAGAATTTCTTGACTCGCCTTTCGTCGCATGTTAACTCCCGGCTCCCTTGGCTAAACCAACCTTCGACCGTCTCCTCGATGGCCTCGCCCGCCTCTGTCTCAGACACAGCAAGCGCATCGCCATCATCGCCCTGTTCGTCGCCGCGGCCGCCATCTGGGGGGCGAGCCGGATCAGCTTCGACCCCGACCTGCTGAACCTCATCCCGCAGAAAAACAAGCAGGTGAATGACTTCCGGAAAGTGCTGCGCGACCTCGGCACCATCGACTACCACATCGTCGTCCTCGACCTGCCGAAGGGGCGCGACGTCCATGAATACGACTCCCTCATCGACGCCATCGCCGAAGGCTATCGCAGGAACCGGCGCATCGAGGACGTCTCGTACAAGATCCCGAACCCGCTCGACTTCATCGAAGACGTCCTGCCGCGCGCGCTGCTGTTCCTGACGCCCGAAGAGCTGAAACAGGTGGAGACGAAGCTCTCCGACGCCGGCATCCGCGAATCGGTGGCCCGCAATCACGCCATGCTGCAGACGCCGCAGGCGTTCGCCATGAAGCCGCTGGTGCAGTACGACCCGTTCAACCTCCTGCCGGTCTACCTCAGCAAGTTCAAGCTCTCCGGCGGCGGCTTCAAGATGGACGCGTCGAGCGGCTACTACCTCTCCGCCGATCACAGCACGCTGATCATCCTGACGAAGCCGAACCATCCCGCGCAGGACGTGCCGTTCGGCAAGGCCTTGCTGCAGGAAGGGGCGCTGATCGAAGCGGACGCGATGAAGACGTTTCAGAAGAGCGCGCCGCGGGGAACGCCGCTGCCGAAGATCACGCACACCGGCGGATACGAGATCGCGAACGGCGACGCGGAGCTGATCCGCTACGACGTCATCGTCAACATCATCGGCTCGGTCATCGGCGTGCTCGCGCTCTTCCTCTACGCGTTCCGCCGCGCCGCGTCGCTCGGATACGCGGGCGCTCCGCTCCTCCTCGGACTGCTCCTGACGTTCGGCATGGCCGGTGTCGTCTACGGCCAGCTCTCGTCCGCGAGTGCCGGCTTCGCCGCGTTGCTCGCGGGACTCGGCATCGATTTCATCACCGTCCTCTACGGCCGCTACGTCGACGAGCGCAATCGCGGAGAGTCGATGCAGCACGCGATCGTGACGACGATCCGCACCACGCTCCCCGGCGTGCTGATCGCCGCCATCACCACCGCCGCGACGTTCTACGCCTTCCTGGCCACCGACTTCCGCGGCATGACGCAGCTCGGCTTCCTCACCGGCACCGGCATCCTGCTCTTTCTCCTCGCGGTCGTGTTCCTGCTCCCCGCGCTCATCGTGCTGAGCGAGCGCCGCGAGCGCCGCAAGGCCCCGAAGCTCTACCTCCACTCATTCGGCGCGGGCCGCATCATCGACGCGTCGATCGCGCGGCCGAAGGCGACGATCATCATCTGGTCGATCTTCATCGTCGTCTGCGGTCTGCTCTCCACGCGCCTTCGCTTCAGCGACAACATCCAGGACCTCCGCGCGAAGGGCAATCCGGGCGTCGTGACGCAGGCGCGCATCACCGAGAAGTTCGGACAGTCGTTCGACTTCATGATGTGGGTGATCGAAGGGAAGTCGCTCGACGACGTCCTCGACCGCACGCAGTCGGCGACGCGCGACCTCTCGACGCTGGTCGAGGATCGCACCATCGCGTCGTACCAGTCGATCGCCACGTTCCTTCCGCCGCGCGAGCAGCAGCTGGCGACGATCGCCGAGCTGCAACGCGGCGCGAACGACCGCTTCAATCCGAAGCGCATCCACGACACGTTCTACGCCGCGCTCACCGAGAACGACTTCCGCCCGTCGGCCTACGAGACCTACATGCCGCTCTTCGAGCAGGCGCTGCAGCCGAAGGAGCCGGTGACGCTGACGAACCTCGGCAATCCGGAGCTGCTCAAGCTGACCGAGCGCTTCGTGAAGAAGACGCCGAACGGGACATGGATGTCGGTCATCTATTTCTATCCCACCGGCGGCAAGTGGCCGCGCGAAGTGCCGCCGAAACTGCTCGACGTCGCGGCGAAGCATCCGAACGACATCGTCACCGGCGTGAACCTGGTGAGCGGCACGCTGCGCCGCATCGTCCGCAACGACGCGAAGAACGCCACGATCATCGGCTTCCTCGCGGTGGCGGCGCTGATGATCGCCAGTTTCCGCAGCGTGAAGATGACGCTGCTGACGTTCGTGCCGTTCGTCGCCGGCGCGGCGGGGATGCTCGGCCTGATGGCGCTGTTCGACCTCGAGTTCAACTTCATGAACATCTTCGTCGGACTGATGATCATCGGCGTGGCGACCGATTACGCGATCTACATGCTGCAGCGCTATGTGGAGAATCCGGCCACGTTCCACAAGTCGGCGCACGAGACCGGCAAGGCGATTCTGATGGCGGCGTTGACGGCGATCGTCGGCTACGGCTCGTTCGCCTTCTCGCACTATCCCGGTCTTCGATCGATCGGCTATGCTTCGTTCTTCGGTATCGGCCTGAGCGGCATCGCCGCGATCACGCTGCTGCCGGCGATTCTGGTGCTGGGGGAAGCGAAGCATGGAAACGACGATTCCGCAGATCCTTCTTGAGCGTGTGATCCGCGGCCGCGTGGTGGTCAACGTCTTGACCATCATCGCCGCCTCGATCCTGATCGCACTGGCGGCGCAGGTGGCGATTCCGATTCCCGGCTCGCCCGTGCCGCTCACGCTCCAGCCGGTGGCGGTGCTGCTCGTCGGCGTCACGCTCGGCGCCCGGCGCGGTGCGGCCGCCGCGGCGCTCTACCTCTTCGAAGGGATGAGCGGCCTGCCGGTCTTCGCGCAGGGTCACGGCGGACCGGTCTGGCTGATCGCGCCGACCGCCGGCTATCTCTGGTCGTATCCGTTCGCCGCCTGGCTCGCCGGTTTCGTGTCAGAGCGCGGTTGGGGAAGCTCGATCCTCCGCGCCATCTGCGGCATGCTCGCCGCCCTCGGCGTGATCTACCTCGGCGGCTGGGCGTGGCTGGCGACGCTGACCAACATGACGCAGGCATGGCAGATGGGTGTCGCGCCGTTCATCGTCGCGGACATCGTCAAGGTCGCGATCGCCGCCTCGCTGCTGCCTTACGCGCAGCGGCTCGTTTCGCGCATTTCGTGAAACACCTCGCTGTCTCGATCGCGCTGATCCTCGCCACCATCGACGCGAAGCACGTCGAGCGCACCGTCAACACGCTCGTCTCCTTCGGCACGCGCAACACGCTCTCCGCACAGGACGACCCGAAGCGCGGCATCGGCGCATCGCGCGACTGGCTCTACTCCGAATTTCAGAAGATCGCCGCGACGTCGGACGGCCGCATGACCGTCGAGCTGCAGACATTCGAGCAGCAGCCGGGCCGCTACCCGCGCATCGCGAAGGCGACGAAGCTGACGAACGTCGTCGCCACGCTACGCGGCACGAAGTCGCCCGACCGCGTCTACGTCGTCAGCGGCCACTACGACTCGATGTGCTCGAGTCCCACCGACGCCGAATGCGATGCGCCGGGCGCGAATGACGACGCATCCGGCGTCGCGGTCGTGCTCGAAGCCGCGCGCGCGATGGCGCCGCATCCGTTCGATGCCACGATCGTCTTCATGGCCGTCGCGGGCGAGGAGCAGGGGCTCGTCGGCTCGACGTACTTCGCGGAACAGGCGAAGAAGAGCGGGATGAACATCGAAGGGATGTTCACGAACGACATCGTCGGCCACGGCGGCGGCTCGGTGCGCGTGTTCGGCGGCGAGACCGACTCCGACTCGCGCATCCTCTCTCGCTTCGTCGATGACGCCGCGCGCCGGCACACGCCGAAGTTTCACGTCTGGCTGATCGACCGGCGCGACCGCTTCCTGCGCAGCGGCGACCATGTCCCGTTCCTCGAGCAGGGCTACCCCGCGGTCCGCTTCACCGAGCCGAGGGAGAACTTCGACCATCAGCATCAGAACGTGCGGATCGAAGACGGGAAGCAGTACGGAGACCTGCCGAAGTTCGACGACTTCCCGTACATCGCGAACGTCGCGCGCGTGAATGTCGCCGCGCTGGCGGAGCTCGCGCTCGCACCGGCGCGGCCAAAGAACGTGCGCGTCATCACCGCGAGGTTGACCAATGACACCGACCTCGCGTGGGATCTCAGCGACGACGCCGATCACTACGAAGTGGTCTGGCGCGATACGACCGCGCCGGCGTGGCAGCACTCACGGGACGTCGGGCATGTCGCGGCTTACACGATGAAGGAGTTGTCGAAGGACAACTTCATCTTCGGCGTGCGGGCGGTGAGCAAAGATGGGCATCGCTCGCCGGCGGTTTATCCGAAGCCCGCGCGCTGACCTACGTCGTTGCCACCGCGGGTGCCGGTTCCGGCTCCGCCAACGGCTTCGATTCCCGTCCCGCCCGATCCGTCGTTTTCTGCTCCGCGGCATCCTTGTCCAGCAGCGCGATCCGCAGCACATCCTCGACGTGCTCGACGAAGTGGAACGTCATGTCCCGCTTGATCGGCTCGGGGACATCGATCAGATCGCGCTCGTTGAGCTTCGGCATGATGATGGTGTTGATCTTCGCCGCGCGCGCCGCGAGCACTTTCTCCTTCACGCCGCCGATCGGCAGGACGTCGCCGCGCAGCGTGACCTCGCCGGTCATCGCCACGTTGCGCTTCACCGGACGTCCGGTGAGCACGCTGATGATCGCGCTCGTGATCGTGATGCCGGCCGACGGTCCATCTTTCGGGATCGCGCCCGCGGGGACGTGGATGTGGATGTCGTGCGTTTCGAAGTAGTCGTCGGGGATGTTCTGCTCTTCGGCGTGGGCACGCGCATACGTGAGCGCCGCCTGCGCCGACTCCTTCATCACCTCGCCGAGCTGGCCGGTGAGTGAGAGCTTGCCTTTGCCCTTCACCGCGGTCGCCTCGATGAAGAGGATGTCGCCGCCGACCGCGGTCCAGGCCAGTCCGGTCGCCACGCCCACCTGATCGCGCTCCAGCAGCTCCTCGGCGAAGTGCTTCATCGGCCCGAGGTACTTGTCGATGTTCGCGTCGGTGATGCGGTAGCTCTCCGCGGTCTTCCCTTCCGCCACCTGCACGGCGATCTTGCGGCAGATCGTGCCGATCTCGCGCTCCAGGTTGCGCAGTCCCGCTTCCTTCGTATAGCCGGTGATGACGCGCATCACGCCGCCGTCGGTCCAGTTCACGTTGATCTCTTTGATCCCGTTCTCTTCCATCTGCTTCGGGATCAGATGCTGGCGCGCGATCGACAGCTTCTCCTCGTCCGTGTAGCCGGAGAGGCGGATGACTTCCATGCGGTCGAGGAACGCCGGCTGGATGGTGTCGAGGACGTTCGCCGTGACGATGAACATCACGTTCGACAGGTCGTACGGCACGCCGAGGTAGTGATCGCGGAACGAGAAATTCTGTTCCGGATCGAGCACCTCGAGCAGCGCGGACGACGGATCGCCGCGATAGTCGGCGCCGATCTTGTCGACCTCGTCGAGCATGAACACCGGGTTCGACGTCTGCGCCTGATTGATGCCCTGGATGATGCGTCCCGGCAACGCGCCGACGTACGTGCGGCGATGTCCGCGCACTTCCGCCTCGTCGCGCACGCCGCCGAGCGAAATGCGGACGAACTTGCGATCGAGCGCACGCGCAACCGAACGGCCGAGCGACGTCTTGCCGACGCCCGGGGGTCCGACGAAGCAGAGGATCGGGCCCTTCATCTTCTGCCCGCGCAGCTTGCGTACCGCGAGGTATTCGAGGATGCGCTCTTTGATCTTCTCGAGGTCGTAGTGGTCTTCGTCGAGGATCTGTCGCGCGCGCTGCAGGTCGTGATTGTCGGCCGACATCTGTCCCCACGGCAGGCCGGTCATCCAGTCGAGATAGGTGCGGATGATCGACGTCTCCGCCGAGTCGGGATGCGAGCGCTCGAGCCGCTTGATCTGTTTCTCGATCTCCTCGCGAGCCTCCGAGGTGATCTGCTTTTCCTCGATTTTCTTGCGGTAGTTCTCGACCTCTTCCGCCAGCTCTTCGCCTTCGCCGAGCTCCGACTGAATCGCCTTGAGCTGCTGGCGGAGGAAGTACTCGCGCTGCGACTTGTTCATCTCGCCCTGCGCGGCGGTGGAGATCTCCTGCTGCATGGTCAACAGGTTGATCTCCCGCGTGAGGAGCTCGTTGACCTTCTTCAACCGCTCGACCGGATCGATGGTCTCGAGGATGCCCTGCGCTTCTTCGAGCTTGAGGTCGAGGTTCGACGCCGCGAGGTCAGTGAGCCTCGCCGGATCGTCGAGGTTCGCGGCGATGACCATGACTTCGGGCGAGATGTTCTTGCCCAGAGACACGGCACGATCGAGGTTCTGTTTGACCGAGCGGATCAGCGCTTCGACTTCCAGCGGACGATCCTTGGTGATCGGTTCTTCGATGCGCGTGATCTTCGCCTTGAAGAACGGCGCGGTCTGGATGAAGTAGTCGATGCGCGCGCGGCTGAGGCCCTGGACCAGGATGCGGATGCGGCCGTCGGGCAGCTTCAGCATGCGCATGATGATGGCGACGGTACCGACGCGGTAGAGATCCTCTTCCCCCGGGTCCTCGTTCTGGAAGTCCTTCTGCGCGGTCAGCATGATCACGCGGTTCTCGGCCAGCGCCTGGTCGACGGCGTTGATCGACTTCTCCCGCGACACCGACAGCGGAACGATGATGAAGGGGAAGATGACCAGATCCTTCAGCGGCAGAACCGGAAGGACGTCGGGGATTTTGATTGCTTCTTCTTTCGCGGTTTCATTCGCGTCAGTCATGTAAGGCCTCTTAGTCGTGCAGGCGAGGAACCGGGCTGTTCTTGTGCAATGGCTGTTCCTGCCGGGTCGTGCTCATTTCAATCCGTGCAACTCTTTGACGAACGCTTCGACGTCTTCGAAACGGCGGTAAACCGAGGCGAATCGCACGTACGCCACCGGATCGAGCTCGCGCAGCCGGTCCATGACCATCGTCCCGAGCTGCTGGCTCGAGATCTCCCGCTCCCCCGAGTCGTGCATGCCGCGCTCGATGGAATCGGCGAGCCGCTCCAGCGCAGCCTCCGGCACCGGCCGTTTGCGGCAGGCGATGTGGAGGCCTCGCATGAGTTTCTCGCGGTCATATGGTTCACGCCGTTCGTCGCGCTTGACCACCATGAACGGCTCGATGTCGATCTTTTCGTAGCTGGTGAAGCGCCGCTCGCAACGAACACATTCGCGCCGCCGGCGGATGACTTCCCCTTCCCGGCTCTCTCGCGAATCGACCACCCGATCCTCGGTGTTCCCGCAGAACGGGCAGCGCATGACGCGCCGTATATCACACGTTAGATAGCAGAAGCAGATAGCAGATAGCAGTCGTTCTCAGACTTTTGCTATCCGCTATCTGCTATCCGTCGTCTCACGCACAACGTCTTTCCAACGCAAACCCTCGCGCGCAAACAACACGAGACCGGTCAGCACCACGGGCAATGTCCCGACGACGTGGAACAACAACGCGACGGCGACCGAGGAGTCGATGTCGAAGCCGTAGAACGTGGTCAGTACGAGCTGACATGCTTTGTGGAAGCCGCCGACGCCGCCGGGGGTGGGGATGGCGAGACCGAGCGTGGAGAGTCCGCTGATGAAGAAGCTGGCGTCGAACGGCAGCGGATGACGGTTCGCGACGAGCACGAACCAGAACTGCGCGGTGAGACAGAACCAGATGCCGACGGTCGCGCTGAGCACGACGGCGAGCGTCGCCGGATGCTTCGCCAGCTGCATCGATTGCGCGAAGGAATCGAAGAAGCGCATCCACGGATCGCGGAAGCGCTGGGGCACGAACTTGCCGACCCACGCGTGCAGGCGGCGGATGCGCTCGCGGAAAGTGAAGATGCCGACGACCAGCAGCGTCAACGCGGCGAGCACGCCGATCGCGGCGACCGCCCCGCTCTTGATCAGCGTGTAGGCGCGCGAGCCGGCGTAGCTGTTCCAGTGGCGGACGACGTAGTAGATGAAGAGGAGGAGCAGGCAGTAGAGATCGAGGATGCGCTCGGTCAGCACCGTGCCGAGTGCGGCGGAGAAGCGGACGGATGTGCGGCGGGCGAGCAGCGCGGGACGCGCGACGTCACCGGCGCGGATCGGCAGGACGGTCGACAGCATGTAGCCGACGGTGTTGGCGAAGAACGTCGGATAGAACGCGGGACTCTGATCGACGTCGAGCAGCTTCCGCCAGCGGATGGTGCGGAAGACGAGGGCCATGAAATTGATGAGCAGGCCGGCGACGAACCAGGGGACGCTGGTCGCGCGGATGATTTTCCAGACGTCGTGAAGATTGCTGTTCCAGAGGAAGAAACCGAGGAAGACAATGGTGAGCACCGCGATGACGGTGATGTGGAGAGCGCGTCGCAAGGCGGCGACTTGTACCAGAAATGCTGAAAACTTACATCGGCTCCGTCTTCTACCGTCACGACACCGGCGTCGGACATCCGGAGAATCCGCGGCGTCTCGACGCGGCGGTCGACGGCGTCGGCCGCGCCGGTCTGGCGGAGACGTTCGTCCGTGACGTCACGACGCATCCCGACTCCGGCCGCATCATCGCCAAGGTCCACTCGCTCGAGTACGAGCGCGAGCTCGAGACGGCGTGCCGCGCCGGGATGCGGCTCTTTCATTCGCTCGACAATCCGATCTCGTCCTCGAGCTTCGCCGCGGCGCGCGGCGCGGTGGCGGAAGCGCTCGCCGCGGCGGAAGACATCTGGTCGTACGGCGAGAGCAAGCGCGCGTTCGTCATCGCCCGGCCGCCGGGACATCACGCCGAGCGCACCGAGGCGATGGGCTTCTGCTTCTTCAACACCATCGCCTGCGCCGCGGAGTGGCTGCTCGAACAGCAGGGGATCGAGCGCGTCTTCATCTTCGACTTCGACGTCCATCACGGCAACGGCACGCAGCATCTCTTCGAGGAGCGCGATGACGTCTTCTACGCGTCGATGCATCGCTATCCGTTCTATCCCGGCACCGGTGCGCGCGAAGAGATCGGCGAAGGGAAAGGACGCGGTTTCACATTGAACATCCCGCTGGAAGAAGGAGCGGGCGACGCGGAGTACCTGCGCAGCGTGGAGGATGAAGTGGTGCGCGTGATCGACGACTACGCGCCGAACGCGATCCTCGTCTCCGCCGGCTTCGATGCGCATCGCCGCGACCCGCTCGGCGGCATGCATGTGAGCGAGCAGGCGTACGGCGAGATCACCCGCCGCATCGTCGAATGCGCGGAGCGCCACTGTCGCGGCCGCGTGCTCTCGCTGCTCGAAGGGGGCTACGATATGGAAGGTCTCGCCTCGAGCGTGGCCGAACATGTGAGGGCATTGTCATGACCGCAGCCGAACCGCAATACATCCCGCCGCAACAGCAGGGGCAACAACCGCCGCCGCAGAAATCGGGCTGCCTGAAGTGGTTTCTCGTCGGCTGCAGCGTCCTGATCGTCCTCGGCGCCGCCGCGGTCGCCGTGCTCGTGCTGGTCGTCTTCGGCGCGATCAAATCGACCGATGCGTACAAAGGCGCGCGCGACAGCGCGGCGAACGATCCGCGCGTCATCGCCGCGATCGGCTCACCGATCGAAACGGGATGGTGGGTCAAGGGCTCGGTGAACCTCGACAACTCCGGCGGCCACGCGAACATCACCTTCCCGATCTCCGGCCCGAAGGGGAAGGCAACGGTCGAAGCGGTGGCGACGCGCGATGCGGAGAAGTGGGTCTACACGCTGCTGAAGGTGAGTCCGGACGGCGGTCCGCCTATCGATTTGCTTCAGTGATCAACGTGTAGAGCGACTCCAGCCGCGTAATCCGGAGCTCCTTCGAGAAGCCGTTCACGACGTGCTCGCGCGCGCGCTGCGCGACCGCGTCGCGGCGTGCGCGATCTTCGATCACCTCGCGCAACGCGTCCGTCAGCGCGGCGCGGTCCTTCATCGGGATCAGCCAGCCGACGTCGCCCGACGACACGAGCTCGCGGTTGCCGCCCGCGTCGCTGGCGATCACCGGCTTGCGCATCGCCATCGCCTCGCGAATCGTGCCGGTGATGCCGGTGCCGGCCCACGACGCGTCGACGACGAGGTCGCACGACGCGAACACATTCGGCATGTCGGTGCGGTACTCGATCGCGGAGACCGGGAGCTCTTTCGCGTACGCCAGGACCTCCGCTTTCTCCGCGTCGTTGCGGCAGCCGATGAGCGCGAGGTGCACGTTCGGATGCGCGGGCACGACGTCGGAGATGGAGTCGATCAGCTCCTTCCACCCCTTCCAGTCGCGGACGCCGACCTGCGCGATGAGGAAGCGATCGTCCGCGATGTTCTTCTCGCGGCGGAAGGCGCGTGCGTCCCAACGGTCGGGATCGAAGAGCGCGACGTCGGTGCCGGCGTAGACGACTTCCACCTTGTCGGACGGCAGACGTCCGCTCGACACAATCACATCCTTGATCTGCCGGCAGACCGTGACCACGCGGTCGACGCGATTCGTCCGGTACTTGCCGCGGTTCCAGACGTCGAGCGGAAACGAGACGCCGCGATTGACGACGAACGCGCCGACCCGATCGCGCGCCGTCGCCGCGAGCGCCAGCGCGTGGGCGATGCCCTTGTGCACGTGAATGACGTCGGGCCGCTTCTCGCGCACGAGTTTCCGCAGGGCGAGCATGCTGCGGATGTCGAACTGATGACGCATCGGAAGCCCGGCGAACCCGACGCCGCGCTCCTCGCATTTCGCCGCAAGCACCGGATCGGGACGGCTGATCACGGTGACGTCGTGACCGCGCTCGCGCAGGCCGCTGGCGGCCTGAAACATCTGGTGCACCGAACCGGTGTTGAACTGGTTGAACTCGAGGATCTGGAAGATGTTCATGAGAGAGCTGTTGAGCGCTTGAGCGGTTGAGCCAATGAGCGGCAGAAGCTTAACGGCTGAACAGCTCAATAGCTCAATAGCTCTTTTTTATGTATCGTTCGAAGCGCGGATTCCCCGATCTGACTTGCGCTAACATTCCAAACCCTTGATTTAACGAGACATCGCCCGATGGCTAACGACAAAAAGGAACTGAAAGTCACCGACAAGCGGATCTTCACCGCGGAGGGGGAGATCAAGGAAGAATTCCGGAACGACATCCACCCGTCCGACCCCGCGGTGGCCACCGCGCCGCCCCCCGAAGCCGCACCGCAAGAAGAAGCGAAGCCGGAGCCGAAAGCCGCTCCGAAAGCGAAGCCGGCGGAGCCGAAAGAGCGCCGCACGGTCTCCGATCGCGCCGGCAGTCCGGAGACGCCGTTCGCGAATTTCGTCGAGCCGCTCATCGCGCAGGCCTACATGAGCCTCGGCATGCTGCGCAATCCGTATCAGCCGCAGGCGAAGGTCGATCCCGGCGCCGCGCGCCAGATGATCGACATCCTGAACCTCCTTCAGGAAAAGACCGCCGGCAACCTGACACCTGAAGAAGAGGACTTTCTGACCACGCATCTGGGAGAATTGAAGCTCGCCTACGTCCAACGGACGAAGAGCATCTGAATGAGACGACGTCTGATCTGGGGGCTGCTGCTGTTCGGGTGGGCGATCTTCGTCCGGGCCGAACAACCCGCGCCTCGCGACATCTGGCCGCAGGCCACGGCCGGCGCCGACACAGGCGACGTCGATCTCGCAATCAAGAAAACCAATGAGCTGGTGGAGACCGGGAAGTCGTACGGCATCCGCACCTATCCGCTCTACGCCTCGGCCGCCGCCGCGCTGGCCAGTCAGGCCGATAAGGCGAACGCGAAAGACGTCGCCGCGTGGGCGTCGAAAGCGGCAGTGCAGCTCGATCCGAAATCGCCCGCGGTCGCTTTCGCGCTCGCCGACCGCGCCGCCGCGCAGAAGAACTGGGCGGCCGCGCTGCGATCGAACTTCCTCGGATTCACCAACGTCTTCCTGACCTACCGCACGCGCCTGCTCAGCCAGGCCGATCTCCTCATCTGCCTCGCGCTCGCCTTCGCACTCACCGCGGCGGTCTTCGCCATCTCGCTCTTCATCCGCTACGGCCGCGCCATGGCCCACGACTTCCGCGAGACGCTCGGCCAGAGCTTCCGCGGCGGCTCGGTCACGGTGCTCGCCTTCGCGCTCCTCTTCCTCCCGCTCTTCGTCTGGCTCGGTCCCGTGTGGCTCGCGTTCTACTGGTTCATCATCTTCTTCGGCTACGCCGGCCTCCTCGAGCGCGTGATGATCGCGATCGTCTGCCTCATCGTCGCGCTGCTTCCGATCGCGCTCGATCTGGCCGCGAACTGGACCGCCGGCGTCGACAGCCCGATCGTGATGTCCGCCATCGGCAGCGCCGAGAAGAGCTATCAACCGGAAGCGCTGCGCCGCATGCAGGAGCTGGTCGGCCTGATCCCCGACAACGCCGACCTCCATCTCCTCCTCGGCAACCTCCAGCTGCACGACGGCAACGAGCCGCAGGCCAGCGTCCACTACCGCCGCTCGGTCGAGCTGCGCGACTCCGCCGGCGCGCACGTGAACATCGGCAACCTGCACTTCCTCGACAACGACTTCTCCGCCGCGATCACCGAGTACGACCGCGCGCAGCAGCTCGACCCGAAGCTCGCCATCGCCTACTACAACCATTCGGTCGCCAGCGGCGAGGTCTACAAGTTCGACGAACAGGGTCAGCAGATCGAGCGGGCCAAGGCGCTCGACCGCTCCGGCATCGAACGGCTGCTCTCGAATCCGCCGCCGCAGAAAATCGTCATGTACCACCCGCCGATCCCGACCGCCTGGGACCTCGCGGCGATGATCGCGAAGCGCGGCACGGCACGCTCGATCTTCGGCAACTACTCGTACTTCGATCCGGTCACCAGCGCGATCAACCCGGTGACCATCGGCGCGGTGGTGACGATCATCCTCGCGGTCTTCCTCTGGACGCGCCGGCGCACGCGCGGCTACGCCGGTCAGTGCATCAAGTGCGGCCGCACGTTCTGCCATCGCTGCAAGTCGGCACGCGAGAGCGCGACCTACTGCACGCAGTGCATCCACATCTATCTCAAGCGCGACGGCGTCTCGCTCGACACCAAGCGCTCGAAGCTGGAGGAAGTCTCCGACTACCACACCGGCATGGCGACGCGGAACCGCATCTTCGCCACGTTCATCCCCGGCTCGGCGCAGCTGATCGAGGGACGGACGATCGCCGGACTCCTCGGCGTCTTCGTCTTCCTCTTCTTCGTCTCCATCGCCGTGCTCACCGGACGTCTCGCCCCCGCGATCGGTCCGGTTGCGGAGACGGCGAAGTTGATCGTCCGCGTCCTCGCCGCCATCCTCGCCATCGTGATGTGGGTGATGATGTCGCTTCCGGTTTACAAGCGGAGAGTGGTTACGACCTGATTCGAAAATGGCACTCGAAGGCACACTACGCGACTTCAGTCTCGCCGACATCTTTCAGCTGATCGGACTTCAGCGGAAGACCGGCGTGCTGACGCTGCGCGGCAAAGACGACACCGTCACCGTCACGTTCCTCGACGGTAAGGTCGTCGGCGCCGACTCGCTGAACCGCCGCCTGGAGAACCGCCTCGGCACGGTGCTGATCAAGACCGGCACGCTGTCGCAGGATCAGCTCAACCGCGCGCTGGAGATCCAGAAAGAGACGCTGCAGCGCCTCGGCTTCATCCTGACGCATTACGGCATCATCTCCGCCGATTCGCTCAAGCAGGCCATCCAACTTCAGATCCTGCAGATCGTCTATCGCCTCTTCCGCTGGAAGGACGGCGACTACCACTTCTCGCAGGAGACGACGATCGAGTACGACCGCGACAACGTCGTGCCGATCACCGCCGAGTCGATCCTGATGGAAGGCGCGCGGATGATCGACGAGTGGCCGATCATCGAGAAGCGGATCCGCTCGTACGACATGATCTTCCGCAAGAAGCTGACCGACCAGGAGATCGTGGTCGTCGGCGCAGAAGAAGCGGACGAGATCGACTTCGACGGCACGCGCGCGCCGAAGAAGAAACGCGCCGGCGCGGACAAGATCCGCATCTCCGAGGAAGAGAAACTGATCTACGACCTCGTCGACGGACTGACCTCGGTCGGCGACATCGTGGAGATGTCGAGACTCTCCGAGTTCGACACGAACAAGTCGCTCTACGAGCTGCTGACCCGCGACCTGATCGAGGAAGTGCGCGGCCAGCACGCGCAGGCGGTGATCGAACAGTCGCCGGTCGACGAGACGGAAGTGGCCGAGACGCCGGTGCCGCTCCCGCTGGTCGTCGTCCTCGCCGCCCTCGCCCTGATCTCCCTCGGCACGTCGTTCAAGAACCCGCTCAACGCCCTCGCGCCGTTCACGCGCAAGACGTCATCGGTGCGCGACACGAAGAAGGCGATCTCCGTCGAACGGATCGAAGCGATCGGCCAGGCGATCGAGAAGTTCAACACCGTCAACAACCACCTCCCCGCCGCCCTGCCGGAGCTCGTCCCGCATTACATCTCGGGATCGATGCTCAACGACCCGTGGGGCAACGCGTACAAGTACCTCAACCGCCCCGACAAATACCTCGTCATCGGTTTCAGCCCCGACGGCAAGGCGGATACGGATCTGTTCCTCTCGCGAACGATCGACGCCGCCGCCCCGACGCAGACGCAGAAGCCGCAGACGGGCGGGATCGAGATCATTCCGGAGTAGCGGCGCCGCCAACGCTCTGGGTCAATCCAGGCGGTGGAGCAATTCTTCGCGCGTCAATGACAGATGCGCAGCGACGTCGTCGAGGATCGCGGCAAGCGTTCCCATACGGAGCGCATCGTGTCGCGGCACCGTCACGTGATGTTGGCCATCCGTGGATGTTCGTGTCAACCGCATGTGGCTTCCGCTTTGTCGCGTAACCGAGTAGCCGATGCGGCCGAGCCGCCTGGCTAATTCCTCACCCGACCAGTCTCGCGGCAGCTTCAAACAGGGATGACTTCCTCGCGAGTGAAATGCAGCCGGACCATTCGCGGAAGCTCGTTCTCATCGAAGTGGCATCGAACGGCATCGCGAACGTTGCGCTCCAGTGTCGCCAGATCGTCCGCTTCCGTGAAAATCGAGGCTCCCAGCGCGCGGGCGACATAGCCGCCCTCCGCCGCTTCCTCGACGAGAAAAATGATCTCGGTCATCGTTCAATTCTAATCGTTCACGGCACCACGATCCGCAACTTCCCCTCCGCCAGCGCGAACGTCACCGGTGTTCTCGTCAGCCGCTCGCCGTCCGCGTACACCTCCATCGGATGCTCGCTCTCGAACTTGAACTCCGTCCCGCGCGCGGTCTCGACGAAGGGGCTCTTCACGTGCGATCCGGTGTACGCGCGCGGCAGGGTCTTGAGCAGTTGCGCGCGCGAGGTGCGATGCACGAGGCAGAGGTCGAGCAGGCCGTCGTCGACCTGCGCGTCGGGGGTGATGCGGATGCCGCCGCCGTACTGCCGCGAGTTGCCGACGCAGGCGAACATGATCTCCTCCGAGCGCGTGCCGTTCATCACCACGCGGCGCGGCGTGAAGCGCGGCAGGACGCGGAAGATGGCGTAGAGATAGATCAGCGATCCGCGGAGGAACTTCGCGTTCGCGTTCGCGTACTCCGCGACCTCGGAATCGAAGCCGAGGCCTGCGACGCCGAGGTAACGGAGTCCGTTCGCCGTGGCGACGTCGACCTCGCGCACCTTGCCGTAGAGGATCGCGTCGCACGCGGCGGTGACCGTCCGCGGGATGCCGCAGACCCGCGCGAAGTCGTCGCCTGAGCCGAGCGGGAGCAGGGCGAGCGTGCCGCGTGCGAGATCGAACTCCCGGACGGCAAGATGGAGCGAGCCGTCGCCGCCGCACACGACCACGCGATCCCAGTCCTCGCGCGAACTTTCGGCGGCGATGCGCGTCAAATCGGCGGGGCTCGAGCTCGGCACGCAGTCGACCTCGGCGCCGCGTTCATTCAAGTACGCAATCGCGCGTCCGATTTGTTTACGGGCCCGACCGCGTCCCGCCATCGGATTGAAAATCATCTTCAACTTCATTGAGTTAGTGTAGGTCAGCCATGAAAAACGCACGCACCCTTCTCTTCGTCTTCCTCCTCACGATCGGCTGCAAGCCGGCCGCGGAGTCGCAGACGATCGAGCCGCGCCCGACGCCCGCGCAGATCCCGCAGACGGTCAGCGCCGCGCGGCGCACTCCCGTGGTCGTCGTCGCGCACAACGTCGCGCCGTCCGTCGTGAACATCCAGACCGAGGCCACGATCCAGCGCCGCCAGGTCGATCCGTTCTTCGATCCGTTCGGCTTCTTCGGCGGGCAGACCCGCTCGTACACCGCACAGTCGCTCGGCTCCGGCTTCGTCTGGTCCGCCGACGGCATCATCGTCACGAACAACCACGTCGTCGAAGGGGCGTCGCGCATCAGTGTGATGTTCAACGACGGCACGCAGCTCGCCGCGAAACTGATCGGTGTCGATCCCGACAGCGACCTCGCGGTCCTCCGCGTCGACGCCAAGAAGCTCACGCCCGCGCCGATCGGCACGTCGTCCGATCTGCTGATCGGCGAGACCGTCGTCGCTGTCGGCAATCCGTTCGGCCTCAGCGGCTCCGTCACCACCGGCGTCGTCTCCGCGCTCGGCCGCTCCGTGCCGTCGGAAAAGGAAGGACGCACGTTCACCGACTTCATTCAGACCGACGCCTCGATCAACCCCGGCAATTCGGGCGGCCCGCTGCTGAACATCGAGGGCAAGGTCATCGGCATCAACGTCGCGATCTACGCGCAGGCGCAGGGGATCGGCTTCGCCATCCCGGTGGATCGCGCGAAGAAGGTCATTCAGGATCTCCTCCGCTACGGACAGGTGCACAGCGCCTGGATCGGCGCGGTGACCGCCACGCTCACCCCCGAGGAAGCGAAACGCCTCGGCACGAAGGCGTCGCATGGCGCACTCGTCGCGCGCGTTTTCGCCGGCTCACCGGCGCAGGCGGGCGGACTTCGCGCGGGCGACGTGATCACCTCGGTCAACGGCCGGGCGATCGACTCGCGCGAGGGCTTCTCCACCGCGACGGCGACGCTCGCCGGAGGGCAGCCGATCGACCTGGCGATCGTGCGCGAAGGAGCGGCGTCGCACCTCTCCGTTCGTCCGACCGATCCGCCTGCAAACCTCGGATTGCGCGTGCTGAGCGAAGTCGCGGGACTGCAGGTCGAGAACAGCGGCGGCAACGTCGTGATCTCCGACGTGAACCCCGGCTCGCGCGGCGCAAGCGTGGGGCTGCAGTCGGGCGACGTGATCGTCGGCGTGAACGGAACCGAGGTGCGGTCGTCGGCCGATCTCAACAACGAACTGACGAAGTCGGTGGAGCGGAGCTCGATCGTGCTGTCGGTCGCGCGCGGACGGTACATCTACAACCTGACGTTCCCGATGGCGTTGTGATTCGACTGGGCATTGGTGCGCTCGCGGCCGTATCAGTCGCGTGCGTCACCTGCTCGTCATCGTCGCGATCGTTCTCACCGCCGCTCCGCTCGCGGCCGCACTCGGTCCCGCGATTCCGGTCACGCAGCCCGCTCTCACGGTTGCGGGGTACGCCACCGCGGAAGCGGTCGCGGGGAACGGCGACGGCTTTCTCGTCGTCTGGTTCGAAGGTCGTGCGTCGCGGCTGATCGTCGGCGCCACGCGCCTGACCGTCTCCGGCCAATCGCTCGATCCCGCCGGCATCCTGCTCGACAGCGACGCAACGGAACATGTTCCGGCCGTCGTTTGGAGTGGAACGTGCTGGATCGTTGCCTGGTCATCGCAAGCAGGAGTCGTTGCTCAGCGCATTGCGTCCGATGGAACGCGGCTCGATCGAACGCCGCGCTTGCTGATCCCCGGCGACGGGCACGACGTGTCGATGGTCATTCCCGGTGCGCGGATCGTGATCGCCGCGTCGAAGATCGTCTCGACCGATCTCCAGCTCGACGACGCCCGTCTCATCACCACGCGCGATGACCACGAGGTTTCGGATGCGTGGGCCGCCGCATCGGACGGAACGAATCTGTTTCTCGCCGCCGCACTGAGTTCGCAGCGCTTCGGTGCGCTCCTTCATCTCTTCATCCTCGGCGGACGAGAATTTTTCCTGGCGCGGAACGCGTGGGTCACGTCGGTTCGTGCGACGTACAGCGGCGGTGTTTATTGGGTGAGCTGGATGGAGGGCTTCGATCAACAGCAGGCGTACGTCGTTCGCATCGATCCGCATGGGCAGACAGCCGCGACACCGAGCTTCGCCGGAGGAGTGAGCTGGCGCATGTTTCCTCTGCGCGGTGACGTCGTGTTCACGAACGAAGCCGTCCTCGCGGAGTACGGCACACAAACGATGCTCTGCGGGTCGGCGCAGGGACGGATGACTGCCGGCCCGTTAGGAATGAATCGCTACGACGTCGCCCCTCGACGGGTCTCGAAACAGGACTCGCCCGTGGGCGATCCCAGCGGCGCATCGTCGCTCGTGGCCTGGTGCGAAGACGATCAGATCTTCGTTCGCGATCTGTTCAAAGACGACGGCCCGACTCGCGTCACTTCCGGTACGGCGCACATCGCTCCGGCACTGGCGGGCGGACACGGCTCATCACTGATCGCGTGCCGGACGTATGCCGGCGGCGTCACCGCGATTCTTCTTCCTGACGGCGGCTCTTCCGTCGCCATGGATCTGGCGACGCGCAGTACTTACCCGTTCGACGCTCCGCCCGCCGTCCTCTCGAATGGAGACGTCTACTTCATTTTCTGGTGCGACTGGGCCCAACTGAAGATGGTCCGGATCACCAATGGCGGCGTGTTGCTCGACAAGGAGCCGGTGACGATCGTCGATTACGGCATCAGCAACCTTCTGAGAGCCGTCGCGGCAGTTCGCGGGCGCGATCGTTCACTGCTGGTGTGGGAGCGGCGCGACTACAGCAGCGAGTGCGATTTCCCATTCAAGCTCGCACTCAGTCCCTGCCGCGTCTACGGCATGCATCTCGATTCGCTCGCCAACGCGCTGGAGCAGCCGGCGCTGCTCAATCGATCATCCCTGTTTCCGGGAGCGACTCGTCCTGCCGTGACCTGGAACGGTCGCGAGTTCGTCGTCGTCTGGTCCGCTGCCTGCGCATACACGTCCACCGGATACGAACGACAACCGTGTACGAACCACGACCTCGATGGCGTGCGCGTCACCGATTCCGGCGAGCTCGTTGCGCTCGATTTCGACGGAGGATCGAATCCGACCGCTGCCGGTCCGGTGCTCGCGACGATGGCGGACGCTGCTTCCGGCCGGAAGACCGCCATCGTTCATGACGGCCGGGACACGCAGACGTTCGAGATCGCGTGGGTCCGCGACAATGCGCCGCGTCTCGTTCCCATGCCTGGAGGAGCGATTGCGATCCTCTACACCGACGTGCGCGAGGAAGAAGGCTTCATGCCGCGTGCATTCCTGCGCTGGATCAGACAACCGGCGCGCGGGCGGCCGGTGGCTCGCTAAAAGAGCGCCATCTGCGGCGCCTGCTGCTGAACCTGCTCCGGGGTCACGCGCACAGTCTTCCGCTTCGTCCCGAGAAGCATGAACAGGTTCCGCCGAATCCACTCCTGCGCCTCGCGGTAGTAACGGAACTGCCGCTCATGCGCGTGGAACCGGCGGTTGTGGCTGGCGCCGAGGACGTGGTGCAGATACTCGTGGTAGATGATCGACTGGATGAAAAACGCCGGGACATTCGGCGCGTTCAGCGACGGATGGATGCGCACCTCGGCGGTCGCATGGTTGTACGACCCGAGGCGGATGCTGCGGCGGCGCTTGCGCGTGATCTGCTGACCCCAGCGGACGGGGAGCGGCGGATATTTGAAGAAGTAGGTGCGGTGCACCTCCGCCGCGAGCGATTCGAGAGGGTGGTGCGACTGAACAAGCAGCGGGATCAAACCCGGCATCGACCGTTATTGTGCGGTCGATGCCGAGCGATCGCAACACTTAGTCGCTGTTCATCCCGCCCATCTTCTCCATCGCGGAGGTCACATTCGCGATGGCGGCGGCGGAGATCATCGAGCTGCCGGCGGCGATGATCTCGTCGCCTTTCTTCATGCCTAGGAAAACGCCGACGCCGACGCCGAGGATCACCGCGGCGATGGGGAACGTGGTGATCTGCTCGCGCCAGCTCTCGGGCAGCAGATTTTCGATCTCCTCGAACAGCGCTTCCGGTCCGTTCTCCGCGACCGTCTGACCGAGGGACGCGGCCTTCTCGCGGATCGGATTATCGAAATCGAGGCCGGCCGCGGCGCGCTCGTGATCGTCCTGGTTATTCGTGGCCATTGTCACTCCTCATCATCCCTGCGCAGAAGAAGACCGATGACGAATCCGATGCCGACCGACAGCAGGAGCGCCTTTCCGGGATTGGAGCGGACGTAGCTGCGGACCTGGTCGGCGACGGCGCCGAAATCGACATCCTCGACCTTCTCACGCATCTGGTTGTAGCTGTTGCGAGCCGCGTCGGACGCGGCCGAATATTTTTCATTCACGAACGCGCGGGCCTTGCCGAAGCGGCCGTCACCGGTATCGCTCGTTTCGTCGGGGGCCGTCGTTGTTTCTTCAGCCATAGATCCTCCTGTGTTGCGGTGATGAAGACTATCACTGCGCACTTACAATCGGCATGCCTCAGGCAGTTCATCCCGAGCGCAGCGAGGGATCAATGGCGGCGCCGCGAAACGCCGCGCCACAAGCCGCGCACGTGGCTCTCGCCTGCCGGCGCCGCCGCTGATCCCTCGCTGCGCTCGGGATAAACTCCAATGCCTTGCAGATCCGTCTCGACCGCGTCACGCACTCCTACGCCGGCAGCGACGAATCGGCGGCGGTGCAGGTGCTGGAGGATGTTTCACTCGACATCGCGTCGGGCGATTTCGCGGTGCTGCGCGGCGCGTCGGGGAGCGGCAAGTCGACGATCCTGAACCTGATCGGCGCGGTCGATCGGCCGACCTCCGGCCGCGTCTTCCTCGGCGACGTCGAGACCTCCGCGCTCGATGAATCGCGCCTGACGCTGTTGCGCCGGACGTCGATCGGTTTCGTTTTCCAGCAGTTCAATCTCATCCCGACCCTGACGGTGTTCGAGAACGTCGCCTTTCCGCTCTCGCTGGCGAAGGCACCCGACATCAAGCCTCGCGTGAATGCGATGCTCGAACGCATCGGTCTCGCCAACCGCGCGAAGCACTACCCGAGCGAGCTCTCCGGCGGCGAGATGCAGCGTGTGGCGATCGGCCGCGCGGTCATCCATCGCCCGCCGCTGATCATCGCCGACGAGCCGACCGGCAACCTCGATTCGAAGAGCGGCGCGAACGTGCTCGAGCTGATCCGTACGATCCACGGCACCGAGCGCCCGACCGTCGTGATGGCGACGCACTCCGACGTCGCGGCCGCGTTCGGCGACTACACGATCTCGGTCGCGGACGGAAAAGCGTCGCGATGATCGGACGCGCCCTCGTCCTCCGCCCGCTGCTGCGCGAGAAGATGCGCACCGCGCTGACGATCCTCGGCATCGCCGTCGGCGTGGCGGTGATCGTCGCCATCGAGCTGTCGAATCAAAGCGCGATGCGCGCCTTCAGCGAGTCGGTCGATGCGGTCGCCGGACGCGCGAACTACACGATCGTCAGCGACGGCGGCTCGATCGACGAAGCGGTACTGCTGAGGCTGCAGCCGTTGTGGGACGCCGGCGCGCGCTTCGCGCCGGTGATCGACGTCGAGGGCGTGGTCGAGCCGTCGCAAATCCCGGTGCGGATCCTCGGCGTCGACCTGATGTCCGATCTGCACTTCCGCGACTACCGGTACGCGCAGATCAGCAAAGAGCAGGCGTTCGATCTCTTCCGCGAGGACTCCGCGATCATCCCCGCGTCGTTCGCGCGTGAGCAGCATCTGAAGCTCCGCGACCCGATCTCGCTGAACGTCCTCGGCAATCACTGCACGCTGATTGTGCGCGGCATCCTCGAGCCGCGTGGTCCCGCGACGGCGTTCAACGGCGCGATCGTCATCTGCGACATCGCCGTGGCACAGGAGAAGTTCGGAATGCGTGGACGGCTCTCGCGGATCGATCTGCAGATCGCCGAGGGGACGAAAGTCGAACTGCCGTCCGGCCTGCGCGTCGAACGGCCGTCGCGCCGCAACGAGCGCGTGTCGAAGATGCTGCGCGCATTCCGCGTGAACCTCTTCGCGCTCGCCGGCGTCGCGCTGCTCGTCGGGATGTTCCTCGTCTACAACACCGTGCTGATCTCGATCCTCCGCCGGCGCAAGGACGTCGGCGTGCTGAAGACGCTCGGCACCGCGCCGCGACAGATCTTTCTCGCCTTCGCCGGCGAGGGGCTGCTCTTCGGCCTCATCGGCGCGATCCTCGGCATCGCGATGGGAAACGCCATCGCCTTCGGCATCCTCAAACTGATCGGCCGCACCATCAACGCGCTCTACGTCACCTCGCAACCGGAGTCGATCGCGTTGACGCCGGCGATCATTGCCCTCGGCATCGCGGTCGGCGTCCTGCTGTCGTTCGTCTCCGCGCTGCAGCCGTCGCTCGAAGCGGCACATCTGTCGCCGCACGCGATGATCCGTCCGGGACTGCAGCAACGGATCTCGCGCGATCGCGAACGCCGGCTCGCGCTGATCGCCATGGCCTGCTTCATCGCCGGCGCGCTCGTGTCGCAGCTGCCGCCGTGGAACGGCATCGCCGTCGCCGGATACATCGCCGTGCTGCTCGTCGTCGCCGGCTTCTCGCTGCTCGCGCCGTCGATCCTCCGCCTCACCGCGTCCGCATTCGCGCCGCTGATGCGCGGACTCTTCGGCATCGTCGGACAGCTCGCCGCGAGCTCACTGCCCGCGTCGCTGCGCCGCACCGCCGTCGCCAGCGCCGCGCTCTCGCTCGCCACCGGGATGATGGTCGCGGTCGCGCTGATGGTCGGCAGCTTCCGCGAGACCGTGCGCATCTGGGTCGACCAGACCATCAGCTCCGACCTCTGGCTGCGGCCCTCGCAAGGCTTGTCGAACTCCGGCGCGGCGCTCTTCCCGCCGGAGATCGCGGACGATCTGGCCAAAGTGCCGTTCATCGCGGCGATCGATCGCGTGCGCGGACGCGAAGTGCTCTACGGCGACGATCTGATCAGCGTCGGTAGCGGCGACTTCTCGCGCGTGGCAAATTTCGGCGATCTGCCGATGGTGAAGCCGCGCTCCTCGCGCGCGGCGCTGCTCGAAGCCGAGGCGCGCAACGGCGTCGTGGTGTCGGAGAGCTTCGCGCTGAAGTTCCACAAGTCGATCGGCGACACGGTGCGCTTCGGCGCGACCGGCTTCCCGGTCACCGGAATCTATCGCGACTACTCGAACGACCGCGGCGTCGTGGTGATGGACCGTCCGCTTTACATCCGCACGTTCCACGACGACAGGATCAACACCGTCGTGATCTACCTGAAAAAAGGGATCAGCCGCGACGCCGCGCGCATCGCGCTGGAGAAAGAGTTCGGGCCGAAGTACCACGCCTTCGCCATCACCAACGGCTCGATCCGCGCCGAGGTGATGAAGATCTTCGATCAGACGTTTTTGATCACGTATGCACTGCTCGGCGTGGCGATCGTCGTCGCGGTGCTCGGAATCGTGAACACGCTCTCCGCGCTGATCCTCGAACGGACGCGCGAGCTGGCGATGCTGCGCGTCACCGGCGTCACGACGGGCGAGCTGCGCACGATGCTCGTCCTCGAATCGACGATCCTCGGCATCGCGTCGACCGTCGCCGGGATCGTCATGGGCTACGCGCTGTCGTGGATTCTGATTTACGTCATCAACAAGCAGTCGTTCGGCTGGACGATCCAGTTCCACACACCGGTCGCGCTGATCGCGACCTCGCTCGGCGTGACGCTGGCGGCCTCGGCGGTCGCCGGCCTCGTCCCCGCGCGGCTGGCCAACAGAATTCACATCCCCACCGCGATCAAGAGCGAGTAATCTCGTCGGATGCTTTCCATCGTCCCGCTGCTGGCGTTGCTCGCCACGATTCCGCTTCGTCCCGTGCGCGTGGCCGGTCCGCCGCCTCCGGTGAACGGCCCGACATTCGACAAGGAGGTCGTCCGCCTCTTCCAGGCGCACTGCCAGTCGTGCCATCACCCGGGCGACATCGCGCCGTTCTCGCTGACGAACTACGCCGACGCGAAGGCGAACGCGCTGAAGATCAAGCTGATGACGCAGAGCCACGAGATGCCGCCGTGGAAGCCGTCGCCCGATTGCGGCGGCTTCGCGGACGCGCAGTCGCGCACGCTCACGAACGGTGAGATCGATCTCATCGCGCGCTGGGTCGACAACGGCGCCCCGATGGGCAATCCGGCCGATCTCCCGCAGCCGATCGACTTCGCGGGCGGCTGGGCGCTCGGCACGCCGAATCTCGAGGTGAGCAGCCCCGAGCCGTACACGCCGCCGGCCGATCGCGATGAATACCGCTGCTTCACCATGCCGACGAACCTGACCAGCGACGCGTACGTGTCGGCCATCGACATCCGTCCCGGCGATCGCGCGGAAGTGCATCACGTGATCGTCTTCCTCGATACGCTCAATGAATCGCAGAGGCTCGACGACGCATCGCCCGGCCCCGGCTACACCTGCTTCGGCGGCGCGGGATTCGATCTCGTCGGCACGCTCGGCGGATGGGCGCCGGGTGCGCGGCCGTTCGTGCTGCCGGACAGCGTCGGCATGTCGCTGCCGGCCGGCTCGCGCATCGTGCTGCAGGTGCACTACCACGTGCACAACGGGTCGCCGACGCCCGATCAGACGAAGCTCGCGGTCTACTACAAAGAGAAGAAGCCCGAGAAGCTGCTGACGATCCTGCCGCTGATCAATCAGAAGTTCACCATCCCGCCGCTCACCGACAACTATCTGGTGAAGGCGACGTTCCCCATCGGCAACACGTTCCCGGTCGCGCTGCCGTGGGCGACGCATCTCTGGATGGTCGCGCCGCACATGCACCTCCTCGGCCGCAAGATGAACGTCACCGCGACGTATCCCGACGGGCGGACGGAGTGTTTGATCAACATCGACGACTGGGACTTCAACTGGCAGGGGATCTACCCGTACGCGAAGCCGCTGACGTTCCCCGCCGGCACGAAGTTCGGCGCCCAGGCGTGGTACGACAACCCGACGAGCAAGTCGGTGTCGTGGGGCGAGGCGACGACCGACGAGATGTGCATCGCCTTCCTCGGGTTCACGCTGGACTAGGCGGCACGTCTCCGGGCGGGCGGCTTCGGCGCGGGGGCGGGCGTCGCTCCCGATGTCCCGCCGTTCCGCATCGACGCGACTTTCATCCACGTCGCCGGATCCTCGGCTCCCGCGCGCCAGTGCGCGAAGCCGCCGATGCGGCTGTGCTTCGCCAGCACGGCGTCGACCTTACGCCCGTAGCTCTCGGCGTCCTGGAAGTAGACGACGTGACCGGCGTACGCGAACGTCAGCTCGCCGTTCGCATCGCGTGACGGCGTGAGGCCGTTGCTCATCGCCGATTGCATCCCGCTCGTGTACGTCACGCTCGCCGCGCCCGACCCTGCCCAGTCGTAGCCGTACCATGGCAGGCCGATCATCACCTTCGCCGGCTCGATGTGCGACTCCGCGTACGTGACCACCGAGTCGAGCCAGTCGAGCGGCGCGATCGCTCCCGCCGCGCCGCCCGGCCAGTGCTTGTCGTACGCCATGATCTTCACCGAATCGGCGGCGGCGCCGATGGCGCTCCAGTCGTTGTCGTTCGCGCTCGCGGAGATCGTCACCGACAGCGTCTTGTTCGACGCGTGCAGCTTCTGCGCGAGCAGCGCGACGAACGCGCTGAAGTTCGTCTTCGCCGATTGCGGCAGCGATTCGTAATCGACGTCGATGCCGTCGAACGCGCGCAGCACGACGAGCTGCCGCAGCGCCTCCGCATGCGCCTCGCGCGACTCCGCCGTGGCGATCAGGTTCAGCACGACGCTCGCGTTGAACGAGCCGTTGACGTAGTTCTTGATCGTCGGCACGAGGCGCGCTCCGGTGAGCGCCGCGCGCAGCGTCGGATCCTCGGCGTTCCAGTTCTTCACGATCGCGCCGTTCGCATCGAGCGAATACCAGCCGGGGTTCGCCTCATCGAGCCAGCCGGCGTGCAACTGCATCGACGTCAGCGCGTTCGGATCCCACGCCGGAATCCACGCCGAGATCCGGTATGCGTACGACGACATCGCACAAAGAAACGCCGCGACGAAGATGAGGGCGATCCTGGAACGCACGGGGAGGTGCAACGAACATCACTGCGGCCCTCTTCCCTGCTGAGCTGCACGCCGACGAGGACGAGTCATGTGATCGAGCACGTTGCGCGTGATCTGCTTCGCGGCTTCATTCGGCGGCGCGAACGAGCGAAGCGCGAGGTTGTAGTCGTCGACGCCGAACGCCCAGTAGATCGTGCCGGTGGCGAAGACGAGCGCGCCGCTGCGCGCGGTGTAGATCGTCATATTCGACTCGTCGGGCGTGCCGTCCTCATGCACGAACGGCGAGCGCGTGAGGATGATCGTGCCGGGATACGCCGACGCCGTCGAGCGATCGGCTTCGTATCCGAGGAGTCCGCCGAGACGATCGCCCGACTTCAAGCCGGTGCCGGCGAACACCCAATGCGAAGTGTCGCCGATCACGACGTCGCCGCTGACCGGCGTGTACGTGAACATCGTCCCCACGAGCTCATCTTCGGGACGCGAGCTTCTCCACAGCGTCGACGGATCTTTCGAGATCGCAATGACGCGGTCGTCCTCCTCGAGTTGAATCCGCCAGTAGCAGGTGTTCGCGGCGAAGAACGCGAGGTTCACGCCTGCGTCGCGGGCGCGCTCCACCGCGTCGCGCATCTCCGCCGTCCAGTACTCGTCGTGACCGATGTCGAGAAAGGCGGCGTGGCGCAGCAGCTCATCGCCGCGTTCGTGCGTGTCGATGTCGGTGGTGTAGGCGACGTCGTAGCCCTCGCGCTCGAAGAAGCGGACCATCGGGTACTCGTATCCGAGGAGGAAATCGGCGGCGCCCGACTTGCGGGCGTAAGGACGATCGAATGAGACCTTGAACGCTCGGCCGCCGGTGCTGTTGAAGTCGTAGAGCGACTTGCCGCCCCAGTTGTTGTACGCCTGATACGTGGTCACGCTCGTCTGCACGAGGTACGGCGCGTTGCGCGACGCGGGGGCGCGGACGACGAAGATGATCCACGACCCGAGGTCGCTCGGCAGTGCGGTGAGCTTCGCGAGATAGACGCCGCTGATCCAGTCCTCGGGAATCGTCAACGAATACGGATCGCTCCAGTCGCATTCGATGAGGCCGGTGACCGGATCGGGCGTTGGGATCGTCTGCTTCACAGCCGAACGCCGCACGGCGTCTGTCATCCGCCGGCCGCCCGCCCCGCCGTACCAGCCCATGCGGAAGACCTCGATCGTGTATTCGGGATCGACGGTGTTGACGTACATCCGGATCGTCTCGCCGGGAGCGACGCTGGTGGCCGAGGCATAGCCTTCGATCTCGCCGTTGACGGCGCGGTTGTGGACGTTCCACTGGTCGGTGCCGGGGCGCGCATTTTCTTCCGTGATGACGTTCGCCGCGGCGAGGGGAGCGAGGAGAGAGCAGAGGAGAACAACACCGAGGGCAGGCACGCCCGATCGATACAGCAACGGTCATTCCGGCTTTCAGGAGGTGGGGCGTACAATCGCGGCAATCCAGTGACAACATCTATGGATCGCCCTTCGCTCGAGCCGCTGCGTGAGAGTGTGCTGCGGTTCGACCTCGCGGTTCAGAAGAGCCGCGCGTTCGCGTATGCCGCCGCGTTGATCACGACGCTCGTCGGCCGGTGGCTCGGCGTTTTCGACATCACGCTGCGCGAGACCCTCACGTCCTACGCGTCGTCGTCCGCGACGATTTTCATCTTCTACCTGCTGCTGAGGCAGGGCACGGTGCGGCGCGAGATCCTCAATCCGATCTGGATCTTCACCGACGTCGTCTTCATCAGCCTCGGCGTCTGGATGACCGGCGGCATCGACAGCCCGTGGTACCTCTGGTATCTCGCTTCGTCGGCGGCCGCCGCGTTCGTGATCGGCAAGCGCGCGGCGTACATCAGCGGCATCGTCAACTCGATCGCGTACGTCACGATCGTGATGTGGTACAGCCACACCGCGATCGGCAGTCCGGTCTTCTACATCGCCATCGCGCGCATGGTCTTTCTCTTCGGCGCGTCGTTCTTCTTCCTCACCGGCATCGCAAACCTGCAGCAGAAACGGCTGCGGATCCGCCAGCTCGAATGGGAAGAAAAATCACAAGTCAACGAGCTGAGGCGCCTCGCGGAGGAACTGCAGAAGCGCACGGAAGAACTGGCGGAAGCAGGCCGGCGCATCCAGGAGGCCGACCGGCTGAAGAGCCAGTTCCTGGCGAACATGTCGCACGAGCTGCGCACGCCGATGAACTCGATCATCGGCTTCAGCGAGATCCTCGTCGAGCGCCTGCAGGATCGCGTCGACGGCAAGCATCTCAACTTCCTCAAGCACATCCTCGCCTCGGGCCAGCATCTCCTCGGCATCATCAATGACATCCTCGACCTGTCGAAGATCGAAGCGGGTCGCATGGAGATCTACCCCGAGTTCTTCGGCATCGGACCGGTCGTGGAGAGCGTCTGCCACGTGATGCGCGGGATGTCGAAGGCGCGGCCGCAATTCGTCACCGACGTCCCGCCCGACCTCCCGCAGATCGAGGCCGACCTCGCGAAATTCAAGCAGGTGCTCTTCAACCTCCTCTCGAACGCGGTGAAGTTCTCGCCGGTGGAGAAGCCGATCACGATCTCCGCGCGCTTCGACGGAACGAATCAAGAAGATGGCTGGATCACCGTCTCAGTGAAGGACGAAGGGATCGGCATTCAGCCCGAGCATCACGACCTGATCTTCGAGGAGTTCCGCCAGGTCGACGGCACGGCGCGGCGCGAGTTCGGCGGCACGGGACTCGGCCTCGCGCTGGTGAAGAAATTCGTCGAGCTGCAGGGCGGGCGGATCGGACTCGAAAGCGCGCCCGGCGCGGGGAGCAGGTTCTCGTTCTCGCTGCCGGTGAAGTCGCGCGCTGCCGTCGTGACGCGCAGCCCCGAGGTCGACGAGGTGGTCGACGGAGGACGTCCCGCGGAGCGCGTGCTGGTGGTGGAGGACGACGCGCACGCGTATGAACTGCTCGCCGCCGCGCTCGCGTCAGCCGGCTATCTCGCCATTCGCGCGCGTCACGGCGAGGAAGCGCTGCGGCTCGCGCGCGAGACGCATCCGATGGCCGTCACGCTCGACCTCGTGCTCCCCGGCCTCGACGGCTGGGAAGTGCTGAAGAAACTGAAGGGCGACGCGATGACACGCGAGATTCCGGTCGTGATCATCTCGATGGTCGACAACCGCGAGCTCGGCCTGGCCCTCGGCGCCGACGACTATTTCGTCAAGCCGGTCGATCGCGATCGCCTGCTGCAGCGCATCCGCGAGATCACCGCCATCGTCACGCGCGCCGCGCGTCCGAAGCTGCTGCTGATCGACGACGACGCCTCGGTCCACGCGCTGCTCGACGAAGAGCTCGAGCGCCTCGGCTACGCGATCGAAGGAGCGTACTCCGGCGAGGAAGGGCTGCGCGTCGCGAGCGAGGTGCAGCCAGACCTGATCATCCTCGACCTGATGATGCCGGGCATGAGCGGCTTCGAAGTGGCGACGGGGCTGAAAGAAAATCCGCTGACCGCGAACATCCCGATCCTCGTCCTTACGTCGAAGGACCTCACGAACTCCGACCGCAGCGAGCTGCAGTCGAAGGTGACGTCGTTCGTGTCGAAGGGGAAGAGCGCGCGCGAGCAGCTCGTGCGCGAGATCCGCAGGCTGGAGCAGCGGCGCGTCAGCGTGCTGTGAAGGCGGCGTAGATCTGCCGCCCGATATCGGCGATCACCTTCTCCACCTCTTCCGTCGGCTCCTTCGATTTCTTGACGAACACCACGATCGCGATGTGCTTCCCGTCGGGTGTCGTGATCACGCCGGCGTCGTTCACCGTGCCCGGCATGGTGCCGGTCTTGTGCGCGAACGTCGCGCCGGCGGGGAGCACGGACACGATGCGGTTCGCGCCGGTCTTCGTGGCGATCATCGTCCGCATCGCGAAGTCGTGACTCTCGGGCGAGAGTCCGTCGCGCTTTTCGTGGAAGAGACGCAGCAGCTCGAGCATCGCGGCGGGCGTCGCGGTGTCGCGCGGATCGACGGCGTACTTGTCGACGCCGCCCTTCTTGTGAAGATCGGCGGTCATCTGCTTTTCGGAGCGATTGACGCTGATCCCGCGCACGCCGAGCTCACGCAGGTGCCGCGTCACGACGCGCGGTCCGCCGATCATCTTCATCAGGTAATCGGCCGCGGTGTTGTCGCTCACGCCGAGGTCGTAGGTGAGAAGCTCGCGCAGCGTCATCGTCACCGGCTTGCCGTGCGCGTTGTCGCGGATCGGGCTGAAGCCGGGACTGAACTCCGACGGCTGGATGGTGTAGCGCTTGTCGAGGTCGAGCTTCTTCTCGTCGACGAGCTTCAGCACGGCCAGCGCGACCGGGAACTTGAAGACGCTGCCCATCGGGAAGCGTTGATCGGCGTTCATCGAGACCGTGCGGCCGGTCTCGAGATCGAGCGCGGCGTAGCCGAAGGTCGCGTAGAACTTCACGGGAAGGACGATGCTGAGTGCCAGCAGGATCGCGAACATGCGACGAATTATGCGGGCGATTGTGGCGAGATCAAGGCGCCTTGAAGGCGCGATCGTAGCCGGTCATCTCGACATATCCCTCGCCGCGCACCGGCGAGTTTCCGGACGAGCCGCTGACGTCGACCGCACCTTCCCAATACGTCACGCCGGTCGACCCTTTCGTCAGCAGCTCCTGGTCTTTCAGCAAGGGATCGAGCGTCAACGCGATGTGCATCGAAGGCACTTCGACGCGCCACCCCATCGGATACTTCGCGCGGCTCTTCGTCGACGTCCACGAGCCGGTCGGCCGCACCACGAGTTGATCGTGCCGCAGGTGAATGACGTTGCCGTCGGTGTCGATCAGCGATCCCGATGACGTGACGTCGGGCGTGCCGTCGGTGCGGCGGATCAGGTAGACCATCAGCTCCGTTTCGTTGTCGAGCTGGATGGAGAACCAGTCCCACCCGCGCTGACTCTCGCGCAATTGCGCGCTGCCGAATTCGTGATCCATCCACGCCTGGCCGTTGCAGCGCCGGCCGTTGATCGAGCCCGACGCTTCGAGCCGCGTCATCGAGTAGTAGTGCGATGCCGATCCGTTGAAGCCGGTCGACTTCACGCTCACGCCGTGCTCGCCATGAATCGCCGGCGGCTTGTGCGTGCGCAGCACGAGATCGAGCGCGTCCTTGCCGGCCTGCGCGCGGATGCGCCACGAGCCGTCGGGCAACGTCGTCGCGCGCCAGCCTTCGTTGAAAACGTCGAGCCGTCCCTCGACCGCATTCGCGGTGAACGGCGTCATGCGATTCAGCTTCTCGTAGTAGCGGAAGTCGCGGCCGTCGACGTCGGTGATCGCGAAATGTGCGAGCGCGAGATGACGCAGGTCCCACGCATTCGTCTGTTCGTCGGTCGAGAGTCCGACGCGGAAGAACGTCAGCTCGAAGCCGTAGCGATGACCGTCATCGGCGCGCAGATGTCCGGTGTAGTACCACCACTCGGTCTTGTACTCGTTGTGCGTGCCGTGATCGCGCGGGAACTCGTAGTCGTAGCCGGGAAGCGCGGGCTGGAAGGTGGCCGCGAGGAGAAGCGCCAGAAGCGCGTGGAACACGCGGCATATAATATCGACCTCCATGGCCGAGCAGCCCATTCCAGCTCGTGCGCGGTTCCGCACACTCGCGACCGAGGTCAACGTCGCCATCGAAGCCGAAGACCTCGCGCTGCTCGCGCGGCGCTATGCCGACCAGGGGATGTTCGACGAGTCGATCCACCTCTACGAGATGGCGGAGAAGCTCAAGCCGGGCTCCGTCGCCATCCGCATCAACCTGGCGCGCGTCCGCGACCTGAAGCGCGAAGCGGAAGAGTCGCGCTTCACGATGGTGCGGCAGGAAGTGTTCGGCGAACGCGCCCGCGACGAGATCGACTCCTCGCAGTACGTCGGGCTGGCGCAGTTCTACATGGCCAAGGACCAGACGTCGAAGGCGATCGAGTTGCTGGAGATCGCGAAACTCAAAACGCCGAACAACTACCGTCCGTTCGAGATCCTCGGACGTCTCTACTACTCGGAAGGCGAATGGGATTCGGCGCACGAGGAGATCACCCGGGCGCGCAAGCTCAACCCGTTCGATCGCGGACTGGCGGAGATCTCCGGCCGCGTGCAGTTCGAGCTGAAGAACTTCGACGAATCGCTCGAGGACTTCATCGACGCGTTCCTCCTGGCCACCGATCAGAAGGGTGAGTCGACCGAGCCGGTGCGCCGGATGATCAACACCCTGAAGCGCATCAACAACATCGAGACGAAGGACCTGAACGCGAAGATCAAGGATCGCGTCGAGCAGCTGCAGATGGCCACCGAGCGCCTCGAGCTGCGCAAGGAAAACCTCTTCCGCCTCGAGTCGCAGAAGGACCTCAAGGAAATCGTCCGCAAGATCTCGCGCGATGCAGAGAAGCGCGACAACCTGATCACGCTCTCCGCCGAGCTGCGGCGCCTCGCCGTCTTCCAGCACATGAAGGACGAGCAGATCTTTCGCCTCTCGAAGTTCGCGCGCATCGACGGCTTCACCACCGGCGACTACGTCTTCCGCGAGGAAGACCGCTCGATGGATTTCTACGTGGTCAAGGACGGCCGCATCGAAGTGCGCAAGGAGACGCCGTTCGGCCCGCAGATCCTCGGCGGGCTGACCTCCGACACGATCTTCGGCGAGATGAATTTCATCGACCGCACACATCGATCAAGTGATGCGCTCGCGGTCGAGCCGTCGGCCTGCTACACGTTCTCGTTCAGCGCCCTCGACCAGATGATGGACGAGGACAAGGAGATGGCGGTCGGCCTGCACTGGGCGTTCTGGCGCTCGCTGACCGAGAAGGTCCGCGACGCGAACGAACAGCTGAAGCTTTTCTTCCAGGAGGACGCGAAGAAGGGGCAGGGCCGCAAACGCGCCGAAGGAAAGAGCGAGACGCAGCAGGTCACGGTGGCCTCGGAAGACAAGGTCGATCTGTTCCGCGAGCGTGGTTTGTCGGCCGCTGAAATGAAGCTGCTGGCGACGTTCTCCACCGAGGAGCGTTTCCGCGACGGGTCGATGATCTTCCGCGAAGGCGACAAGGGCGACAAGCTGTACATCGTTCTCGGCGGACGCGTGCGCATCTCGAAATTCATCCCCGGCGTCGGCGAGGAAGCGCTCACGGTGCTCGATCGCGGCGACTTCTTCGGCGAGATGGCGCTGATCGACGACAAGGCGCGCTCGGCGGATGCGAAGGCGCACGAGAGCGACGCGACCGTGCTGTCGATCGACCGCGCGACGCTGAACGAGATCCTGTCGATGGATCCGCATGCGTCGCTGCAGTTCCTCAACCTCCTCTGCCGCATGATCAGCCGCCGCCTGCGCGAGATCAACGACAAGATCGTGCAGTGGAAGTACATGTCGGGCGGTTTCTAGCCTGCTCTTCGCCGCCTTCTTCGCGGTCTTCTTCCTTCTCTGGTTTCTCTTCTATTCCGTCATTCCGCTCCTGCGCCATCCGCTCGCGCTCATCGCGAACCGCATCACGCGCTACGCGATCGTCAAGAAACACATCTCGCGATTCCGCGCGTACGGACCGATCGCCGCGATCCTCGGGGCCGGCGCGCTGCTGACGATGTGGGCGGGCGACGCGTTCATCGATCTCGCCGAGGCGCTGCACGCGAACAACCCGCTACTGGCGGATTTCGACACGCTCGCGCACGCGTGGGCGGCGGCGCATCGCTCGGCTGACTCGACGCTCTTCTTCGTCGCGATGACGACGATCGGCGGACCGCTCGGACTGGCGATCCTCGGCGTGCTCGTCGGGGGCGTGCTCGCGCTCAGGCGGCGCTGGCGCTGGATGATCTATCTGGCGATCACCTGCGGCGGCGGCGCGCTGCTGAATCTGGAATTGAAGCGCTACTTCGAGCGCGCCCGACCCGCGCTCGCCGAGGCGCTGCGGCAGGCGCACGGCTATTCGTTTCCGAGCGGACACGCGATGGGCTCGACGATCGTCTTCGGCGCGCTGGCCTATCTCGCCACGCGCGTGCTGACGCGCTGGCGGTGGCGGTCGGCGTCGATCGCGCTCGCCTGCACGCTGGTCTGCTCCGTCGCGTTATCGCGCGTCTACCTCGGCGTGCACTGGATCTCCGACATCGCCGCCGGCATCAGCGCGGGGACGCTCTGGGTGGTGGTGACGACGGTGGCGTACGAGGTGCTGCGGCGCGCGAGGGCGCTACGCAGTCACGACCGCGCACGATCCTCGGAACGCGTCACGCGCGGCGCGTAAATCTCGCGCACCAGGTGTCCGACCGACATCCGGCTCAGCGCCTCCGAGGTGCAGAGCGTGAGGCGATCGAACAGCGCGGCGATCCGCTCGCGCTCCACGATGTCGGGTCCGAGCTCCGGGACCGCGCGCCGGCCGCCTTCCATCTCGTGGATCACTTCCTCGATGCTGATGCGATCGGGATCGCACGCCGGCACCCAGCCCGCCCACTCGCCGCCGGTCTGCGACACGAGCTTCACCGTTTCGAGCTTGCGCAGGATGCGCAGCATCTGCGAGTCGGTCGCGGCGAACTCCTCGGCGAGGCGATACGACGACGGCGGGTCTTCGCGCCGCTCGAATCGCCGCGAGATCTCGATCAGCGCGCGCAACGCGAAGAAGAGGTCGTAACGCGGCTCGTCCTCGATGTGCTGCTCGGTCGCGCGCAGCAGTCCGTACAGATTCTGAAAGACGTAGCTGATCTCCACGCCGAGGAGGATGACCACCCACATGATCTCGATCGCGATCAGGAAGATCACGGCGAGGCCTACCGTGCCGTAGATCACGTTGAAACGGCCTTGGAAAAGATGATTCGCGTAAATGCCGAAGCCCCAGCGCACGAGGGTGAAGAGCATCGCCGTGACGAGCGCGCCGATGGCGGCGGCGCCGAAGCGCACATGCGTCGACGGCACGAGCCAGAAGAGCATCGCGAAGGCGATGAAGAGGACGGCGACCGGCGCGATCTGAAAAATGATGTCCTGCTTGAACAGCACTCGCAGGTAGCGGTTGTGCTGCAGCATGCTCGTCGTGGTGAACGAGAGGCCCATCAGCAGCGGGCCCCAGAAGAAGAGCATGGTGAAGGCGATGATCTTCTGCCGGTAGCCGCGGTCGCTGCGCACTTTCCAGATCTGATTCACGGTCGCTTCGACCGCGAGAAAGAGACGGAAGGCGACGATCATGAAGACGATCGCGCCGAGGGTCGACGCCGCCTGCGCGTTCTCGGCGAAGCGCGCGATGTGGTACGTCAGCTGCGGCGATTGATACGGGATGACGACGTTCAGCACGCTGTCGATCTGCGACTGAAACGACGGGAAGATGTTGCGGAAGTACTGCTGCAGGACCTGCGTGAAGGCGACGAGCAGCGGGATGAGCGAGAGGAGTGTCGTGTACGCGAGCGACGCGGCGCGCGACGTTCCTTCGATCTGGTAGAACTCGCGCGTGACCTCGCGGATGAAGAGGAAGAACTCGACGGTGGTGACGCGGGCGCGATGGCGGCCGTGCGCCTCGCGGCGATAGAGCAGGACGGCCGGATCGGTCAGCCAGGACCAGACGACCGTTCGCGTAGCGAGCAGTCCGTCGCGCCATTTCTCCCAACGTTTCGGCCTTGGCTCGGCACCCATCGTGCGGAACTATAAACGCAAGCAGCGAGCCCAACGTGGGCGGGCCTTTGCATAATGTCCAGCATGGCTGGCTCCAAGGTGTTCATTCCCGAGGTCATCGAGCCGGACGAAAAGCTTCCGCCCGACCTCCTGGCGCTGCGGCGCTTCGCCACGTTGATGGACGAAGCGGTGGCCATTCCCGGCACCGGTCGTCGCGTCGGCCTGGACGCTGCCCTCGGCTTGATCCCCGGCGTCGGCGACGTCATCGCCGGCCTGCTGTCGGCGTGGATCGTCATCGGCGCGCTGCGTCATCGCGTGCCGCTGCCGAAAGTGCTGCGGATGGTGGTCAACATCCTCATCGACATCATCGTCGGCGCGGTCCCGTTCCTCGGCGACGTCTTCGACTTCTTCTTCGAAGAGAACATGATGAACATGCGGCTGCTGATGGAGTATCGCGACCGGCGCAGACCGCCGCGCAGCATCGCGCAGATCGCCCTCGCGGCCGCTCTGGTCGTCGCCGTGATTCTCTTCGTCGCCATCGGAGCGGTCGCCGCCGTCATCGCCGCGATCGTGTGGCTGATCGGCAAACGCTGATGTTCTTCCGCCGCGGCAAGCCTCCCCGCTATCCCCACCGGCCGGCGCTGCCGATCGTGCGGCGGCGCATCCCGATGCGCTATCACATGAAGCATCAGTTCGGCGTGCACGACCTCGCGTTCCTGCAGACGATGAATGCGTTGACCGGCGCGTCGATGACGCCGGGAAATCGCGCGGAGATCCTGAAGAACGGCGTGCAGATCTTCCCGTCGATGCTGGCGGCGATCCGCACGGCGCAGAAGACGATCAACCTCGAGTTCTACATTTTCTGGGACGGTGAGGTGGGGCGGATGTTCGCCGAGGCGCTCGCCGAGCGCGCGCGGGCAGGCGTGGCGGTGAAGGTGATCCTCGACGCGGTCGGCTCCGCGCAGATGTCGCGCAACCTGATCGATTTCCTGCTGCGCAACGGCGTCGACCTGGAGTGGTATCACCCGCTGCGGTGGTACACGCTGCAGCGCTTCAATCACCGCACGCATCGGAAGATCCTGCTCGTCGACGGCACGGTCGGCTTCTCGGGAGGCGTCGGCATCGCCGACAACTGGCTCGGCGACGCGGACAACAAGGACCACTGGCGCGAGACGATGATCCGCGTCGAGGGGCCGGTCGTGACGCAGATGCAGTTCGCGTTCATGGACAACTGGGTGAAGAGCCGCGGCGAGCTGCTGACCGGACTCGATTACTTCCCGCAGGTCGAGCCGCGCGGCCCGCATCTCACGCAGGTCATCAAGTCGTCGCCGTCCGAGGGCAGCTCGACGGTGAAGCTGATGTACACCGTCTCCATCGTCAGCGCCGAGAAGTCGATCTGGATCAGCAACGCCTACTTCGTCCCCGATCCCGACACGCTGCGCGCGCTGGGAGGGGCGGTGCGCCGCGGCGTCGACGTGCGCGTGATCGTGCCGGGCGAGCACACCGACGTCCCGATCGTCCGCTCCGCGAGCCGCCTCTATTACGAACGCCTGCTCAATCACGGCATCCGCGTCTTCGAGTATCAGCCGACGATGATGCACGCGAAGACGATGGTGGTCGACGGCATCTGGTCGACCATCGGCTCCTCGAACTTCGACGACCGCAGCTTCCGCCTCAACGACGAGGTGAATGTGAACGTGTACGACGAAGGGATCGCCGGGAAGCTGGAAGAGATGTTCCGCGAAGACCTCGCGCGGAGCGAGGAGATCAAGGAATACAAGTGGCTGCGACGGCCGCGGTTTCAGAAGCTGCGCGAGAAGGTCGCGGGGTGGTTCAAGCCGCAGTTGTGACTACTCGTGCGCCCAATCGGTGTGCACGAACGGCGCGTCCGCTCCCTTGTCGTTGCGCTGATACGTGTGCGAGCCGAAGTAATCGCGTTGCGCCTGCGTGAGGTTCTGCGGCAGATCGGCGGTGCGATACGCGTCGAAGTACGCGAGGCTGCCGGACATCGCGGGGACGGCGATTCCGTCTGTCTGCGCGATGGAGACGGCGCGGCGCCACGCCGGTTGCGATTCGGCGAGGCGTGAGGTGAACGCGTCGTCGAGGAGCAGGTTCGGCAGCGCGCGGTTCCGCTCGTACGCCTGCATGATCGAGTCGAGGAACTTCGCGCGGATGATGCAGCCGGCCTTCCAGATGCGCGCCATCTCGCGCATGTCGATGTTCCACTTCCACTCCGCCGAGCCGGCCTGAATCAGCGCCATGCCCTGCGCGTAGGAGCAGATCTTCGCGGCGTACAGCGCGTCGTGGACGTCGTCGATGAACTTCCTGCGATCGCCCGGCTTCACGACCGACGGGCCTTTGATTTTCCCGCTCGCGATCACCCGCTCGTCTTTCATCGACGAGAGCACGCGCGCGTCGATCGCGGCGGCGATGGTGGGCACCGGGACGGCGAGATCGAGCGCGACCTGCGCGGTCCATTTGCCCGTCCCCTTCTGTCCCGCTTTGTCGAGCACCTTGTCGACGAGCGGCTCGCCGGACTCCTCGTCCTTCACGCGGAAGATGTGCGAGGTGATCTCGATGAGGAACGATTCGAGCGGTCCCTTGTTCCAGCGATCGAAGATCTCCGCCAGCTCGTCCGCCCCCGCGCCGAGGACTTTGCGCAGCATCTCGTACGCCTCGGCGATGAGCTGCATGTCGCCGTACTCGATGCCGTTGTGCACCATCTTCACGAAATGACCCGCGCCGTCGGGACCGACATGCGTGACGCAGGGTCCGGAGTCGCTCTTCGCGGCGATCGCGTCGAAGACCGGCTTGATCGCCTGCCACGACTCGTCCGATCCGCCCGGCATGAGCGATGGACCGAAGCGCGCGCCCTCCTCGCCGCCCGACACGCCCGAGCCGACGAAGTGCAGCCCTTTCGCCTCGCACTCTTTCGTGCGGCGCTGCGTGTCTTTGAACCAGGAGTTGCCGCCGTCGATCAGCACGTCGCCCGCCTCGAGATGCGGCGCGATGTTCTTGATGGTCATGTCGACCGGATCGCCGGCCTTGATCATCATCATGATCCGGCGCGGCCGCTCGAGCGACGCTGTGAACTCCTCGAACGTCTTCGTGCCGACGAGCTGCTTCCCCGGGTTCTTCGCCACGAAGCGATCGACCCACTCGCCCTCGAGGTTCCAGACCGCAACGGGGAAGCCGTGCTCCTCGATGTTGAGCGCGAGGTTCTCGCCCATCACGCCGAGGCCGATCATGCCGAATTCCGCTTTTGCCATCGGCTACGCCTTCACGACCGCGTTCTTCACCACCTCAGCGAGCGCTTTCAGTCCCGCATCGATGTCGCCCCCGAGGTTCACGCTCAGCGCGCGGCGGTTGCGACTCTGCAGCGACTGGAAATCGCCGATCGCCTGCGCGCGGCAGAGCAGACCGAAGGTGAACTTCTCGCCCGGCAGCGGGACGTCTTCGCCCGCACCGCCAGTGAGCTGGAGGAAGACGCCGTTGTCGGCGCCGCCTTTGTGCAACTGGCCGGTCGAGTGGAGGAAGCGCGGGCCGTAGCCGGTCGTTGTCGCGACGCGCAGCTCGCGCGCGATCGTCTCGCGGATCGCGGCGATCTGTTTGTCGCGCTCCGGCGTCTCGGCGAAGTACTCGGTGAAGGCGACGTAATCGCCTTCCTTCACCTTTCGCAGCAGCGCGCCGATCGATTCGGAATCGCCCGCTTCGACCTGCGTACCGGTGTGCGTCATCGTGCCGCTCGACTTGAACTCCTCGAGCAATTTCTTCGTGTTGTCCTTCGACTCCTGCACGTTCGGCTGATCGAATGCGTCGATGCCGAGGAGCGCGCCGGCGACCGCGGTGGCGAACTCGAAGAGGAAGAAGACCTCGCCGAGGTCGAGCGGATCTTCGAGCACGATGTCGACGACCGGGTGTCCGGCGTCGGCGAGTGCGCGCAGCCGCGCCGTGTCGTCCGACTTGCGCAGCCGCACGCCGACGAAGAGTCGATCGTTGCTGTACTCGTTCGGCTTCAGCTCCGGCTCGCCCGCGATCGGCACGACGCCTTTGCCTTCCTTGCCGGTCGACTCCGCGACGAGCTGCTCGATCCAGAGACCGAGCGTGTCGAGCGGCGCGGGAGTGATCAGCGTGAGCTTGTCGCGACCGTTGAGCGCCATCGCGCCGATGACCGCGCCGAGCATCGCCGCCGGATTCTTCTTCACCGCCGCGACCTCGGACACATGCGCCGCATGCAGCGCGCGATCGAGCAGCGTGGCGACGTCGACGCCGCTGATCGCCGCCGGCACCATGCCGAAGTACGAGAGCGCCGAGTAACGCCCGCCGATGTCCGCCTGGTTGATGAAGATGTGGCGGAAGTGGTCGCGCTCCGCGTCTTTCTGGAGCTGCGTGTCGGGATCGGTGACGGCGATGAAGTTCTCACCGGCGCGATCGCCCTTCACCGACTTCACGCGATCGTAGAAGTAGCGGTGGAACATCATCGGCTCGGTGGTCGAGCCGGACTTCGACGCCACCATGAAGAGCGTGCGATTCAGATCGAGCTGCGCTTCGAGATTGCTGACCGCTTGCGGCACGGTCGAGTCGAGCACGAGGAGTTTCGGATAGCCGTCGCGCGCACCGAAGACCCGGCGCGTGACCTCGGAGCAGAGGCTCGAACCGCCCATGCCGAGGACGACGATGTTGTCGAACTGGCCCTTCACTGAATCGGCGAAGGCCATCAGCTTCGGCGCGGCCTTCGTCATCTCCTCGACCACCGTGAGCCAGCCGAGCGCGTTGCTGATGATCTTCTTGTGCGCGTCGTCGTTCTTCCAGAGCGCCGCGTCTTTCTTCCAGATGCGCTCGACGAATTTCTCTTTCTCGATGCGCTGCGCCGCTTCGTCGACAGGCGAGGGCGCCTGTCCTACATGCACGCTGACGCGCTCGGCTAATCCGCGCGTCACCGAGTCGCGGCGGGCTTCGATCGTCGACATCAGCGACGCGAACGACTCGTCGAACGACTTCACCCCGTCCGCGGTGAGCTTGGCGGTGATCGCCTCCAGGCTGAATCCCTTGGCCGCGAATTTCTCGAGCACCTGGCGGGCCTCGGCGATCCCTTCTTCCAGCGACATCTGCACGCGGCCGTGGTCCTTGAACCCGTTGTAGGTCGCGGGCGGAATCGTGTTGACGGTGTCGGGTCCAATCAGCGATTCGATGTAGAGCACGTCGCTGTACTTCGGATTCTTCGTGCCGGTCGACGCCCAGAGCGGACGCTGCACGACCGCGCCCTTGTCGCGCAGGCGATGGAAACGCTCGCTGCCGAAGACGCGCTTGAACTCCTGGTACGCGATCTTAGCGTTGGCGATCGCCACCTTGCCCATCAGCGCCGCGACCTCAGGATCGTCTTTCGCTTTCTCCTCCATCTGCTTGTCGGCCATCGCGTCGATGCGGCTGACGAAGAAGCTGGCCACGGAGCGGATGTCGCCGATCGGCAGGCCTTTCTCGACGCGGCGCTCGAGGCCGTGGAGATATGCCTCCATGACCTGCTTGTAGACATCATTCGAGAAGATGAGCGTGATGTTGATGTTGACGCCGTTGAAGATCGCTTCTTCGATCGCCGGGATGCCGGCAGGCGTCGCCGGGATCTTGATCATCACGTTCGGACGATCGAGTCGTCCGAAGAGCCGCACGGCCTCGGAGATCGTCGCGGCGGTTTCATGCGCGAGCGTCGGCAGCACTTCGAGGCTGCAGAAGCCGTCGTTGCCGTGCGTTTTCTTGTAGACCGGGAGGAAGACGTCGGCGGCCATACCGATGTCCTCGATGGTGATCTCGTCGTAGATCTCGTCGCGCGACTTGTTGCGCGAGGCGAGCTCGCGCAGTTGAGCGTCGTAGTCGTCGCTGCCGGCGATCGCCTTGTCGAAGATCGTGGGGTTCGACGTGAGACCGCGCAGGTCGTCCTCGTCGATCAACCGCTGCAGCGTTCCGGCCGTGACGAGCTTGCGCTCCATCTGGTCGTACCAGACACTCTGACCGGTTTTTTCGAGCTCGACGAGTGGGTTCGACATGCGCACCTCCAATGAAGGAGGTAAGCATATCGCGTACGCGTTTCTGGCTCCCTCTCCCGGCGGGAGAGGGTCCGCGAAGCGGGGGTGAGGGGCCCCTCATCCGGCCTGCGGCCACCTTCTCCCGCCGGGAGAAGGACGTTAGCGGCGAGGCGCCATGATCGCACTCAGCAGGTCCGCTTTTCCTTCGATCCGCTCGAGATGCGGGTACTGCTCGCCACCCTTGTAATCGATGCGATACGTCGCCACGTGCTCGCCGAATCCGGCGATTACATCGAGCGGTTTGCCGGCCTTGAGCTCTTCGTGCAATGCGTCCGCGGACCACTTGCGTCCGTTGATCGACGTCACTTCCATGCCGGGCGTGAGTCCCGCGTTCGCGGCGGGCGTGCCGGGCGTCAGGTCGTCGATCTTGCCGTCGTCATGGAAGAGGATGCCGAGCGAAAACGTGAGGTCGATCCGCTTCGACGCCTTCTGCCGCACGGTGACGTACGCGTTCGGCTGATCGTTGTAGACGAGGCGCCAGCCGGCGGCCTCGAGCGCGCCGAGCGGCGGATGCGGCGTGACTTTGTAGACGCGGTCGCGGAGGAACGTCGCCCAGTCGTTCGGCGCGACGGAATTGAGCGCGGCGACGACGTCGTCGAACGTGTACGGCTTCACCATCGGCGCGGAGGACGGAGGTCCGTAGAACGCGCGGATGAAGTCGTCGAGCGACTTCGCGCCGCCGGTTTTCTGGCGGATCGTGGTGTCGGCGTCGAGCCAGATGAGCAGCGACTCGTCGTAGTAATCGAGCGTGCGGCGATACGCGGTCCAGGCGAACGGCGCTTCGTTCAGCGTCTGCACGGCAACCGCGGTGTCGGCGAGCGGGCGCCAGTCGCGGCCGGTGCGATTACGATCGAGGTTCGCGGCGACGAACGCGGCGTACTCCCGGGCGTAGTCGGGTGTGAAGAGACCGCTGCGCGAGGTCAGCACGAAGTTGCCGAGGTAGCGCGTCATGCCTTCGTAGACCCAGAGCAATTCGCCGAGCATCGGCTGCTGGTAGTCGGGCGTGGCGAGGCCCGCGGGGCGGCGGTATTTGCCGTTCCACGAATGGACGAACTCGTGCGAGAGCGTCGACATCGTCAGCTTCGCGAGGTCGGGATCAGTGACGCCGTGCTCGACCGCGCGGTTGTCGCTCGATTCGTGATGCTCGAGTCCCTGCGTCTCGACGACGTCGCTCAGCGTGAGGAGCCACCGGTAGCTGCGGTAGTGACGCGCGCCGAACAGCGCGTCGGTCTCCGCGACGAGCTTCGTCAGCTGCGCGACGCGATCCTGCGGCAGCGCGAGCGCCGCTTGGCTGTCGGCGACCAGCGAGATCTTCACATCGTTCGCGACGTCGACGGTCTTCGCATACTCGCCGGCGATGAGCGGCGAATCGATGAGCGTCGTCAGCGAGACCGGTCCGTCCGGCAACGCGGTCGCGCTCTTCCAACCGTCGGGAAGCGTGACCGAGGCGTTGACCTGCACCGCATCGCTGCGCGTTCCGCCTGGGTAGACGACGACGTGATTCCACGGCATCGCCAGAAGATGACGCGTGTGGTTCGGCGTCTCGCCGTAACCCGAGGCGTAGCCGACCGGCGGCGAGATGTAATCGAACGCGACCTCGATCGACGTCGCGCCTTTCGGGACATCGACGTCGAACGCGAACATGTCGACCGGATCGCGGCGCCACGGCAAGGTCTGGCCCGCCGCCGTGACATGGAGGCCCATCATCTGCGCGATCGGTCCGCTCGGCGCGTGCTCGCCCGGCACCCACTTCGGATAGACGAAGCGCATCGGGCCGGGCGCGACGGGCATCGTCACGACGCTGTGGAAGACGCCGCGGCGTGCTTCGCGGGCGTTGACGGCGACGGACATCGGTTGCTGTGCGGTGAGAGTGGCGGCGAGCAGGAGGGCGAGCATGCGCCCGCGAGCTTACTCTGACTACTCGTCAATACCGGCGCGGTGAATCGCTTTGACCGCGATCCGCGCCACGAACGCGCTGGCGATCAGCGCGAGGATCGCGCCGACGACGTAGACGACGATCTTCACTGTCCCCGCGGTCGCGGCCGCGGCGGCGGCGCCGATGTAGACGAAGGCGATGCTGCCCGGAATGATGCCGACGAGTGTCGCCAGTGCGTACGGCAGGACGCGCACGCCGGTGAGTCCGAAGACGTAGTTCGAGTAGGTGAACGGAAAGACGACCGCGAGCCGCACGAGCAGGACGATCTTTGCCCCCTCGTTCGTGATCGCCTTGTCGAGCGCGCGGAAACGGTGATCCTTTGCGGCCATCGCTTCGACGCGCTTCCGGGCGATCGTGCGCGCAACGATGAAGGCGCCGGTCGCGCCGAGCGTCGCGCCGATCACGACGACGATCGTCCCCTTGATCACGCCGAACGTCGCGCCGGCGCCGAGGGTGAGGATCGAGGCGGGGATGAAGAGGACGACGCAGGCGGCGTAGACGAGGGCATAGAGGACGTAGCCGGCGAAGCCGAGTCCCGAGACCCAGGCGCGGAAGGCGGTCAGCCACTGCGCGACCGGGAGGACGCGGAAGAGGACGACGATCGCGGCGAGCGCGATGACGATCAATCCGATTTTGAAGATCCGGGCTTTAGACAACGAGCCGGGATTCTAGCTGATCATTTTTCTGACGGATTTCACGAGCATCAGCAGGGCAGCCATCGCGGCGCCGATTCCGCCGAGGAATGTGCCGAGGAGGAGTCCCGCAATACCGCCCGCGGCGACAGGGAGAGCCCTCACCCGGCCTTCGGCCACCCTCTCCCGCTGCGGCGGGAGAGGGAGGAGGATTGGCGCTTTTACTTCCTCGCGCTTGCTGCCGTGCGTCCGCGCGTAGACCTGCGTGAACTCGGCGCCGAAGAGGACGATCTGCGAGGCGTAGTAGACCCACAACAACACCACGACGAGCGAGCCGGCGGCGCCGTAGCTCGAGCCGACCGCGCTCTTGCCGAGGTAGAGGCCGAGCGCGAATTTTCCGATGACGAAGAGAAATGACGTGAACGCGGCACCGAACCAGACGTCGCGCCATTCGAGCTTCAGATCGGGCAGGAAGCGGAAGATCGCCGCGAAGAGCACGGTGATCACGCCGAACGAGACGACGAGCTCGAGGATCTGCCACACCCCTTCGCCGCCCGGCAGATGCTCGCCGGCGAACTTGCCGAAGGCGGCGATCGTGGAGTCGAGGATGAGCGAGACGAGCAGCAGGAATCCGATGCCGAGCACCATCGCGCCGTTCATCAGATAGTTCTTCAAACGCCCCATGAATCCGGTCGCGGGCGGCTTCACATCCCAGATCGTGTTGAGCGCGTCCTTCAACTGGCCGATCACGCCGGACGCGCCGAGGAGCAGCGTGATGACGCCGACGATCGTGGCGATCGATCCCGCTTTCGGTTTGGCCGCGGCCTCGACCATCTTCTGAATCATCTCCGCCGATTCCGGCCCGAGGACGCCGCGCAGTTGCGCGTAGATCTGGCCCCCCGCTGCTTCGCGTCCGAACACCAGGCCGGCGATGGCGATGGTGATCAGCAGGAGCGGCGCGATGGAAAAGATCGTGTAGTACGCGAGCGCCGCGCCGAGCCGGGGAACTTTGTCCGACGCGAACTCGCTGAAGGTCTGCTTGAAGAGGTCGACATAGCGTCGCATCAACCCTTCATCCACTTCACACAACGTTCCAATTCGGCGTGCATCCGCTCCGCCTCGAAATGAATCGGGCGGCCGTGTCCCGGCAGCACCCATTCGAAACGGAAATCGAGCAGACGCTCCATCGACTTCACCTGCTCGCTCCACGAGTACCAGCACGCGCTCTTGAACGCGTGGAGGTGACCGCGAGCCGGGCTCCATGCGAGGTGGTCGCCGGTGAAGAGGAAGCGCTCGTTCCAGAGAAAGACGGCGTGGCCCTTGGTGTGTCCCGGCGTCGGGATCATCAGCAGGCCGGGCTCGAGCTCGATCGGATCGCTGCCCGACGGCGTGACCTCGACGCTCGCGGTGCTCGTGCGGACGTCATCGCGATGCAGCACCCGCTCGCAGCCGAAGCGCTGATGGAACTTCTCGTGATCGGCGACGTCGTCCTGATGCGTGAGCAGCAGCTTGCGCACGCCGCCCATCTTTTCGAGATTCTTCACCAGCGGCCCGGCGAAGCGCGGCGAGTCGACGAGGACGTTGTCGAAGTAGTAGCTGACCGCGCCGAAGCTCGACTCCGACGTGTAGCCGCAGCGATAGACGCCGCCGTCGATGTGCTCCGGCAGCGCGGCGAGCGCGTTGGTCATGTCGTGCTTCGTCACCGATCCGATCGATGCAGTCGGACACGAGATGAGCGCTTTCTGCGCGGCGAGCAGCTCGTCCTCGGTCTCGGGTTGATGCCAGACGGCCGATTGATCGCCGGCGTCGTGGAACACCGCGGGGGCGAAGATGCGGCAGGCGTCGCAGTCGATGCAGGTGGAGTCGACAAAGAAATTGCCCGGCACGTTGTCGGGAAGCTTGAGAGCGAGACGCGCCATGGGTGTAAAAACGCCGGCACGACCACTCTAATTCTGTATGGCGTCAACGCTCCGGCCGCGCGATGGACGGCTGTGGACCAGTGCTGAGGCGGCGCGGGCATTCCGGGTGGGGGTGTCGAGCGTCAAGCGGTGGACCGACGAGGCGGAGCTGGAATCGGTGCGCACGCCGGGCGGGCATCGCCGCTACACGCTCAAAGCACTGCATCGATTTGCCGCGGCGCGACGACTGCCGACCGACCTGCTGCCGCCGCTCGAGTCCGACATCCACGTCCCGAAGCCGCCCGACATCACGCTCTTCGAAGCGCTCGTGCGCGGCGATGACGATGCCGTGCGCTGCCTCGTCACGCCGGCGCCCGATGGCCTGGCCAGGCGTGCGACGTTTCTCGATCGTGTGATCGGCGATGCGATGCGGGAGATCGGCGATCGCTGGGAGCGCGGCGAGCTCGGCATCGACGAGGAGCATCGCGCGTCGCAGATGCTGGCCGAGGCGATCGATCGGATGCGTCCTCCGCCCGCGGATGAAGGTCCGCTTGCGCTGCTCACCTGCCCGCCGAACGAGTGGCATGACCTGCCGCTCCATCTGCTGCGGCTTTTCCTCGAGTGGTCTGGGTGGCGCACGGAGCTGATCGGCGCGAACCTGCCGTGGGAGTCGTCGATCGCGGCGGTCGATCGCGCGCATCCGTCGCTCCTCGCCTTCACCACGCGAAGCGGCGACGCGTTCCGCTCGGCGGAGTTCGCGCGCATCCTCGCGCACTGCCGCGAACGGAACGTGCGGGTGGCGGTGGGCGGGGAGTGGGCGCGGGGCGGCGGCCCGGCGAAGCGCGACTACTTCCGGTTCCGGTCGCTGCGGGGGTTCGAGCGGTGGCTGCGGACCACGGGATGACACCAGCTGCAACTTGCGTTACACAGGCGCCATGTTCGACAACCTTCAGGACAAGATGGATCGCGTCTTCAAGACGCTGCGCGGTGAAGCGAGCCTCAACGAGTGGCACATCGACAACGCGCTCAAGGAGATCCGCGTCGCCTTGCTCGAGGCGGACGTCCACTTCAAAGTAGTCAAGGAGTTCACCGCCCGGGTCCGCGAAAAGGCGGTCGGACAGGAAGTCCTCACCGCCTTCTCTCCCGCCCAGCAGGTTACCAAGATCGTCCGCGACGAGCTGCAGACGCTCCTCGGCGGCAACGAGGTCGGGCTCGCGCTGGTCGGCAGCCCCGCCGTGATCATGATGGTCGGCCTGCAGGGCTCCGGTAAGACGACGACCGCCGGCAAGCTGGCGCTTCATCTCAAGAGCCGCGGACGCCGCCCGCTGCTCGTGCCGTGCGACGTCTACCGTCCCGCCGCAATCGATCAGCTGCGCATCGTGGCGAACAACGTCAAGGTGCCGTTCTTCGAGCTCGGCGAGGACCGCAATCCGCTCTCGATCGCCGAGCGCGCCGTCAATGACGCGAAGGCGATGCTGTACGACACCGTCATCCTCGACACCGCCGGCCGCCTGCACATCGACGACGAGCTGATGAAGGAGCTCGACGCGATCAAGAACGAGACGCGGCCGAGCGAGATCCTCTTCGTGGCCGACTCGATGACCGGCCAGGACGCCGTCAAGTCGGCGAAGGAGTTCGACGATCGCCTGCAGGTCACCGGCATCGTCCTGACGAAGCTCGACGGCGACGCGCGCGGCGGTGCGGCGCTCTCGATCAAGTCGGTAGTCAACCGTCCGATCAAGCTGGTCGGCGTCGGCGAGAAGTACTCCGACCTCGACGTCTTCTACCCCGACCGCATGGCCTCGCGCATCCTCGGCATGGGCGACGTGCTGTCGCTCATCGAGAAGGTCGAGCAGGAAGTCGACCAGAAGGAAGCGGCGCGCCTCGCGCAACGAGTCGCGAAGGACAAGTTCACACTCGAGGATCTCCGCTCGCAGCTCGCTCAGGTGCGCAAAATGGGACCGCTCTCGCAGCTGGTCAACATGCTGCCGGGTGTCAGCGGCAAGGTGACCGAGGAGGACATCGACGAGAAGTCGGTCGTCCGGATGCAGGCCATCCTCGACTCGATGACGAAGAAGGAGCGCGAGTTCCCGCAGCTCATCGACGGCAAGCGGAAGAAGCGGATCGCCAAAGGCTCGGGGACGAGCGTGCAGGAGATCAACCGTCTGATGAAGCAGTATCTGCAGATGAAGAAGATGATGCGGACGTTCTCTAAAGGCTTCGGTGCGAGGAAGTTCGGGAAGATGATGAAGGGCCTGCCTCCGGAATTGCTCGGCTAGTCTTGCTGTTCGACGGCCCGTTCCGGTAGTATTTCGCGCCCTTAAACGAAGGAGTTTCACTCAATGCTCAAGATTCGCCTGCGCCGTGGCGGCGCGACCCATGCCCCGTTCTATCGCGTCGTCGTCTCCGACTCGCTGAAGACGCCGAGCGCGACAGTGGTGGAGCAGATCGGCCACTACGACCCGAAGAAGAACCCCGCCGACGTCAAGATCGACCGCGAGCGCGTCGATTACTGGGTCAGCAAGGGCGCTCAGCTCTCGCCGACCGTCAAGTCCCTCCTCAAGAAGCTCAAATAGCCGTGCGCGAACTGGTTGATTTCCTCGCGAAGTCACTGGTCGACGATCCGGACGCCGTCCGGATTCATTCGTACGACCGCGAGGGAACGACCGTGCTCGAGCTGGAAGTCGCCCCCGACGATCTCGGCAAAGTGATCGGGCGTCAGGGGCGCACCGCTCGCGCCATCCGCACCATGCTGGCCGCGGCGGGACAGAAAACCCGCCGCCGCTACATCCTCGACATTCTCGACTGATGTCAGGCCGGATCGCGGTCGGCGTCATCCGCAAACCGCACGGAGTCCGCGGCGAAGCGAGCGTCGAGCCGTGGACCAACTCCCCTGACCGCTTCGAAGAGCTCACGTCCGTGACGCTCGTCTCCCCCGATGAAGCGTCGACGCGCGAGGCGCGCATCGAGCGCGTACGCGTGCATGGCGACCGCGCGCTGGTAAAGTTCGCCGGCATCGACGCGCCCGAAGACGTCGATCCGCTGCGCAACTGGACGATCGAGATCCCGGAGAGCGAAGCGCGCGAGCTCGAGGAGAACGAATACTTTCTCCACGATCTCGTCGGACTGACGCTCATTGACGCCGAGGGCCGCGAGCAGGGTCGCGTCATCGAGGTTTACGAGGGGGGCGGCGGCATCCTGCTGCAGGTGCAGCGCGGCGACCGGAAGTTCGACGTCCCGTTCGCGAGCGAGATCTGCACGAAGATCGATCTCCAGTCGAAGACGATGACGGTGAATCTACCCGACGGGATCGATGAGGATTGATTTCGTCACGATCTTCCCGCGGATGTTCGATCCGCTGATCGCCGAGGGCGTGATCGCGCGCGGCATCAAGCAGGGGCTGCTCGATGTGCGTGTCTGGGACCTTCGCGACTTCGCCACCGACAAGCATCGCTCCACCGACGACGAGGCGTACGGCGGCGGCCCGGGCATGGTCATGCTCGGCGAGCCGGTGTTCCGCTGCGTCGAGGCGATCGGCGGCGGCCGGGTCGTCCTCACCTCACCGCAGGGGCGCCGCTTCGATCAGAACGTCGCCAGGGAGCTCGCGGCCACCGACTGGATCGTGATCCTTTGCGGCCGTTACGAGGGGTTCGATCACCGCGTGATCGAGGCACTGCATCCCGACGAGATCTCCATCGGCGATTTCGTCGTCTCGGGCGGCGAGCTGCCGGCGATGGTGATGGCCGATGCGGTCGGACGGATGATCGAAGGCGTCGTCGGCAACACCGGCTCGGTCGAGGAGGACTCGTTCTTCAACGGGCTGCTCGACTATCCCCACTACACCCGCCCCGAGGAGTTGCGCGGGATGCGTGTGCCGGACGTGCTACTGTCCGGGCATCACGAGAAGATCCGGAAGTGGCGGAAAGAGCAGGCACTTCGGGCCACACTGGAACGGCGGCCTGACCTCCTCGAAAGCGCCGAGCTCGACAAGGAAGCGCAGGAGATCCTGCGCGGAATGCGGTCGCGGTGATCGAGGTTCTGGGCAGCCGTGGTTGCCTTTTCGGCATCCACAGTTGCCAAACCACACGAAATCGGCGATCCTAAGCGGCTCGCGAACAAACAGTTAGAAGGTAAAGCCATGGCTGAAATCATGAAAATCGTCGAGTCGCGCGAAACGCGCACCGACATTCCGAACTTCTCCCCCGGTGACACGGTCAAGGTCCACGTGAAGGTCAAGGAAGGCGAGAAAGAGCGCATCCAGGTCTTCCAGGGCGTGGTCATCTCCCGCAAGGGTGGCGGCTCCCGCCAGATGTTCACCGTGCGCAAGGTCTCCGGCGGAATCGGCGTGGAGCGCATGTTCCCGCTCTACTCCCCCACGATCGATCGCATCGAGGTTGAACGCCATGGCCGGGTCCGCCGCGCAAAGCTCTACTACCTCCGGGATCTCCGCGGAAAAGCCGCGCGCATCGAAGAGAAGCGCAAAGCCTAAGCTCACCCCGGGCGAAAAGCTCCAGAACTCACTGTTCGCGGAGCTGGCGCGCGTTGCCGAGATGTCGGTAATCGAGCGCCGGCTCCGCGATTCTGGTTTCAGGTCCATCGCCGGCACGGATGAGGTCGGCCGTGGCTGTCTCGCCGGACCGGTCGTCGCCGCCTGCGTCATCCTCGACTCCGAGCCGACCCTCTTCGGCGTCAACGACTCCAAGCTCCTCGATCACGAGCACCGCGTTTCCCTCTGCCGCCTGATCATCGCGCGCGCCCGCGCCGTCGCCATCGGCGTGATGGAGCCGCAGACGATCGATCGCATCAACATCCTCCGCGCCAGCAAGGCGGCGATGTTCGAAGCGGTGGAAAACCTACCCGTCCGCCCCGACGTCCTCCTCCTCGACGCCGTGCTGCTCGAGACACTCGAGATGCCGCAGGTGCCGCTGATCGGAGGCGATCGGAGGAGCATTTCCATCGCCGCGGCATCGATCGTTGCGAAGGTCTACCGCGATCTGCTGATGGAGTCGTATCATGATCGGTACCCCGTCTATGATTTCAAGCACAATCGGGGGTATGCGACGGAAGGTCATTGTGCGGCTCTGAAGGTGTACGGGCCGTGCCCTATTCATCGGAAATCCTTCGACGGGGTCGACGAGCCGATGATGCTGTTCGGCGAGGAACATGGCGGTCCAGCGAGATAAGGTCATCACAAGCGCTGAGAAGTTGGTCGCGAAGGGGAAGATAGAACCCGCGATCAAGGAGTACGAGCGCCTGCTTGACGACAACCCGAATGACGTCAATACGCTGAACCGTATTGGCGATCTCTGGGTGCGCATCAACCGCAACGACGAGGCGGTCAAGGTCTTCATCAAGATCGCCGAGCACTACGCCAAGGATGGCTTCTTCCTCAAAGCCATCGCCATCTACAAGAAAATCAACAAGCTAGACCCCTCGAAGCTCGAGGTGTACGCCAAGCTGGCCGACCTCTACGCGAAGCAGGGGCTGGCGATGGAGGCAAAGAGCCAGTACCAGGTCCTCGCCGACTACTACCTCAAGCACGGCGATCCGGCGAACGCCCTCGGCATCTACAAGAAGATCTCCGAGCTCGACCCGAACTCGATCAACGTTCACGTCAAGCTCGCCGACCTCTACTCGCAGAACAACAAGACGGCCGAGGCGCTGAAGGAGTACGACCGCGTGGGCAGGATGCTGCTCAAGCGCGGCATGCTCGACGAAGCAGTCCAGGTCTTCCGCAAGGCGCTGAAGATCGACGCCTCGAACGTCGAGCTCGTCGACTCCCTGGTTACCGCGCTGCTCGAGGCGAAGGAGTACGACAACGCCGTACAGCTCGTGCAGTCGGCGCTCGAAGCGAACAGCGGCAACCCGAAGCTGCTCGCGCTCATGGGACGCATCCTCCTGACGAAGGGCGATGCAGGCGCCGCGCGCTCCTATCTCGAGAAAGGCCTCTCGAGCGCTCCGGATGACCCCGCGATCCGCGAAGGGCTCGGCGATCTGGCGCTCAAGCAGGGGAATGCCGACAGAGCGCTGGAGATGCTCGCGCCTCTGGTCGAGCGCGCGCTGTCGCGCGGCGAGCGCGGCTCCGCGGTCGACATCCTCAGCCGCGTCCTGCGCGTCGACTCCGGCCACACGCCGACGCTCGAGCGCCTCGTCGCGCTTTACACCCGGCTCAACGAAGAGACGAACGTCCTTGCGTCGATGAACAGCCTCGCCGAGGCGCACATGGCGAAGGGGCAATACGACGAGGCGGCAAAGGCACTGGAGAAGCTGATCCAGCGCGAGCCGCAAAACTCGCAGCATCGCAACAAGCTGCAGTTCGTCCGCTCGCAGATGGGCGGCGTCGACACGATCCCGACGCGACCGACGCCACCACCCTCACCCGCGGCCGCACCTCCCCTGAAATTCGAGATGCCGGCGATGGAGATCGAGGAGCCGCCTCCGTCGTTCGAGCTCGAAGACCCGTCGCTCTCACTCGACCTCGACGCCTCGGAGCCGATGGAGCTCGATCTCACGCTCGAGCCCGAGCCTCCTCCGCGCCGCGCCCCCGCACCGCCACCCGTCGCTGCTCCCGCGCCGCAGACCCGGCTCGACTCGGCGATCGATCTCGCGGCCGCCGAGCTCGCCGAGGAGTCGGGCGACGATCTCGACTTCATCACCGAGCACCTCACCGAAGCCGAGGTGTTCGCGAAGTACGGACCGGCCGAGAAAGCCGCCGAACATCTCCGCGCCGTCATCGACCGCGCGCCGAAACATCTCGCCGCACACGAAAAGCTCTTCCGCATCCTGCTCGACGAAGGTGATGCCACCGGAGCGCGCGCCGCGGCGATGCAGTACGTCGCATTGCTCGAAGAGCGCGGCGACGACGCGGCGATCGATACGGTCCGCAACGAGTTCAGCGCGCGCGGACTGTCGCTCGGAGACACCCCCGCCGCCGCACCGAAGCCCGCTCCGAAACCGGCGCCTGCACCACCGCCACCACCCGCGCCGCTCGAATCGATCTCCGTCGCCGACCTCGGCGCCGAAGAGGTCACCTTCGATCTCGATGCGGGGCTCGACACGGGCGAGGCCGAGCTGACGCTCGACATCGAAGAGCCGGAACCGGCGCCTGAGCCGATCGCGGCGACATCGATCGAAGACACGTTCAGCCTCGAGATCCAGGAGCCGGAACCGGAGATCGAAACGATCGACGAGCCGCTCCCGGCGTTCGATCTCGGCGAGCCGGCGGAAGAAGTCGCGGAAGAGCCGTTCTTCGGCGTCGAATCCGAAGCGCCCGCCCCGGCGATGGAGGAGATCGGCGAGATCGACTTCTACATCGAGCAGGAACTGTTCGACGAAGCGCGCCAGAAGCTCAGCGCGCTGCAGGTCCGCTATCCCGGCAACATCGAGCTGCAGATGCGTGCGAAGCATCTCGAGCGAGCCGCGGCTGCCGCCGCACCGGCGCCAGCCCCGATCACGCCTCCACCGCCCGCCGCGGCACCCGCGCGCGCATCCGCCCCTCCGATCCTCAGCCGCGACGAAATCGAGAGCGAGCTCCTCTCCGCGATTCCGGACGACGATTTCGACCTGCCCGCGGCCGCTCCGCCACCTCCCCCGCCGCCACCGCCCGCCGCGGTCGCACCGCCGCCGATGGTGGCCGCCGCTCCCGCGCCGGCGGAGGAGAACCTCTTCGCCGACGAGGAAGACTTCTTCGACCTCGCGGCGGAACTGGAGTCGGAGCTGGAGGAAGACGCCGAGGAGATTCCGCTCGGCGAAGAAGAGCAGTCGCTCGAAGAGATCTTCAAGGAGTTCAAGAAGGGCGTCGAACAGCAGCTCGACTCCGAGGACTACGACACGCATTACAACCTCGGCATCGCCTACAAGGAGATGGGGCTCATCGACGAGGCGATCGGCGAGTTCCAGCTCGCGTCGAAAGATCCGAAGCGCGCCGTCGAATGCGCGTCGATGCTCGGCCTCTGCTTCCTCGAAAAAGGGATGCCGCAGCTGGCCATCAAGTGGTATCGCAAAGGACTCGAGATGCCGGAGATCACCGAGGAGGAGCACATCGGACTGCTCTACGACCTCGGATCGGCGTACGTCGAAGTCGGTGACACGGACAATGCGCAGAAGGCGTTCATGGAGGTCTACGGCATGAACTCCAACTACCGCGACATCGTGAGCAGAATCAAGCAGCTGGAAGACGCCCGGAAGTAATCCACTCGCACCATGAATCGAAATTTCGAATCGGTCCTCCGCTTCGTCAATCTGACCACGTCCGGTCTGCTCGCCGGATCTCTCGGCTTTGGCGAGGCCGCGCTCGTGCCCGGCTGGAAGGAAGAGCTGCCGCACGATCAGGGACGCCGCGCGATCGACGCCCTGCGCGAGATCGACTATTTCAACGCCATCGGCCCGCTCGCCCTCGGCACCGCGGTCACACTCGCCGTCGCGTCACGCGGCGTGAATCCGATGCGGCGCATTCTCGATGCGGCTGCGGCGGTCGCTCTCGCCGGCGTGGTCGGCGCCACGATCATGTTGACCGTCCCGATCAACAAGGAGCTCGAGGCGCAGGCGCCGGCCGACTATCCGAGCGATCGCTCGCAGTCCCTCACGCGCAACTGGAGCCGCGCCCACGCGGTGCGCACGTCCCTCGGCGTCGGCGCTTTCGTCTGCGCGGTCGCGTCGACCGTCACCGGCCGCCGCTGAAGTGATCCCACCCGCGCGGCTCGAGCGGCACACCGTCGAGTCGCACACCTTTGTCGCTTGATATCCGCCCGATCGCGTAGACCGGCCGCTTCAACCGCGAGCTCAGCTCCGACTCGCGCAGCGATGACGTGAAGAGCAGCGCGTACTCCTCTCCGCCGTGCAGCACCGCGTTCCCGACGTCGACTCCCGCCAGATGGAGCTCCGGAAAGACCGGGATGCGCGCCTTCTCCAGCTCCGCACCGCAGTTCGAGGCATCGCAGAGATGCGCGAGATCGGTGGAGAGCCCGTCGCTGATGTCGATGCACGAGGTGATCTCCGCGACCTGCGCGAGCGCAATGCCGAGCGCCACCTCCGGCTCCGGATCGAGCTGCCGCCGGATGACCGCGTTCGCCAGCTCGCGATTGAGATAGGCGAGCGTCGCGGGCGGTTCGATCGAGCCGTAACGTTGGATGAGAGCCAGTCCCGCTGCAGGCGCGCCGAGCGGACGACTGACGTAGACGCGATCGCCGGGCCGCGCACCGCTGCGCAGAAGTGGGCGCGTCGCGCGGCCGATCGCCGTCACCGAGATCACGAGCTTCTCCGCGCGAGAGAGATCGCCCCCGACGATCTCGATCGCGTGATGTTTCGCCGCATCCGCCATCGCATCGACGAGTTGACCGGCATCCACATGCTTCGGAATTGCGAGCGCAACGACCGCGTGCGACGGCGTCGCTCCCATCGCGGCGAGATCGGAGAGATTCACGGCAAGACTCTTCCGCGTGATGAACCGCAGCGGAATCGACATCGTGAAGTCGACGTCCTCGACCAGCATGTCGGTGGTAATCACTTCGTCGCCGACGACCGCCGCATCATCGCCTGCCTTCGGAAAGTGACGACGCAATCGTTCGATGAGCTCGGCCTCGGTGGTCATCGCGTGAACACCGGCACGATCGGCTGCAGCGGCCGGTCGAACTTCTCGCCGTACGTGATCGCCTCGAGGAACAGACCCGACGGTGGTGCGGTCGGCTGCCACGGCTCGCGCCGCGAGGTCAGGTCGGCGGGCGCGGTGCCGCGTCCGACTTCCGCCAGGTACGAAACGATCTTCCGCACCATCTTCCAGAGATAGTGCGAGGCCTCGATGCGAAAGAGAATCAGATCGCCTACGCGCTCGAGGTCACAGCGCTCGACGACGACGATCCTCGATTCGTCTTCCTTCAGCCGTTTGTCGGCGAACGCGCTGAAGTCGTGACGCCCCGCGATCGACTTCGCTGCTTTCGTCATCGCCGCCACGTCGAGCGAGTCTTTGATCCACCAGATGAACGGCTTCCCGAACGCGGAGCGGCGCGTGGAGATCTGGTAGAGGTAGATGCGCGAGACCGCGTCGTGGCGCGCGTGAAAGCGATCGCTCGCCCGCTCGGCGCGGATGACGTGGATGTCGTGCGGCAACAGGTCGTTGATCTTGCGGATGTCGACCGGCTTGTGTGCACGGAGATGCGCGACCTGGCCGGCGGCATGAACCCCCGCGTCGGTGCGGCCCGCGCCGCCGATGTCGACGTCGCCCAAGACCTCGCGCGCGGCGCGGAGCAGATGGCCCTGGATCGTTTTCTGCGTGTTACCCTGCGCCTGCCAACCGGAGTAGCGAGTCCCCTCGTATTCGATGGTCAGTTTGTAAGTCGGCATGCGCCCCGCGTCTTACCAGGTACTCGGTGATCTGCTGGTCGTCGTCTGGGACGACGGCCACGAATCATACTATCCGCTCGAGCAGCTCCGCCGCGCCTGCCCCTGCGCCGCCTGCAGCGGCGAGCCCGACCTCTTCGGCCGCATGTACGGCGGCGCCCCGCAGACCTACCGCCCCGACTCGTTCCGTCTACAGTCCGTAGAACCGATCGGCAACTACGCGCTGCAGCTCAACTGGGCCGACGGGCACACGTACGGGATCTGGACGTACGACCGGTTGAGAGCCGTTTGTCCCGATTGCCAAAGCAAGTAACACCGAGGTAGCCTCGGTGCGTGGCATCCGGATGGAACGAAGCGAAAAACGAGATCAATTTTCAGAAGCACGGCATCTCGTTTGAAGAAGCCGACACCGTATTCGATGATCAACTCATCCTCGTCATCGACGATCCCGAACATTCCAACGAAGAGAACCGCCACGTCGCGATCGGCGCGACGTGCGAACGGCGTCTTGTGGTCGTGTCGTACACGATCCGCAACGACGAACCATGGCTGATCAGCGCGCGAATGGCAGAGGCGCGTGAACGTAAAAAATATATGGGAGCAGATTCAATCAACGACGGAGATATCCGGCCCTTCTACGACTTCAGCAGAGGCGTACGCGGAAAGCATTTCCGCGGCCGTCCGCGCACGATGGTGAGCTACGGTATCGACGCCGAGATCGCCGCGTACTTCCCGACGAGCGAGGACGTCAACAAGGCGCTTCGCACGCTCATCGAGGAAGGCCGCGTGCCGGTGCGCGTGGCGAACGAATAGCTCGCGCGCCGGATCACTTCGCGACGATCACCGTCCCGTCCTGCCCATCCAGCGCATCGCGCAGGTGCTCCACATCCGTGATGAGCACCTGCTTGCCGCTGCGGCGGACGAACTGCACGGCGGCTTCGATCTTCGGCCCCATCGATCCGGCCGGGAACTGCCCGTCGGCGAGGTATGTCTCTGCTTCGGCCACGGTCATGCGATCGATGACCTGCTGCGACGGCTTGCCGAAGTCGATCGCCACTTTCGCCACGCCGGTGAGCACGATGTAGACGTCGGCGTCGAGCTCCGCGGCGAGCAGCGCGGAAGCGAAATCCTTGTCGATCACCGCCTCGATGCCGCGCCACTGGCCGTCGCGTCCGCGCACGACCGGGATGCCGCCGCCGCCCGCGGCGATGATCACCTTCGCCACGTCGAGGATCTTTTCGACGGTGCGGATATTGAGGATGTGCAGCGGCTTCGGCGACGGCACGACGTGCCGCCAGCCGCGTCCCGCGTCCTCGCGCATCGTCCACCCGAGGTCGCGCTCCAGCGCCTCGGCGCGATAGCGCGTGAAGAACGGACCGATCGGCTTCGTCGGACGTTTGAACGCGGGATCGTTGGCGTCGACCTCCACCTCGGTCAGCACGGTCACGACGTCGCCCGCCAGACCAATTGATTCGAGGCGATTGCGGATCGCCTGCTGCAGCATGAAGCCCATCGACCCTTCGGTCTGCGACACCGCGATGTCGAGCGACTGCGGCGGAATCTTCGTCGACGCCTCTTCGGCCTGGATGAGGATGTTGCCGACCTGCGGTCCGTTGCCGTGCACGACGATGAGGTGATAGCCGTGCCGCACGATCTCGGCGAGCCAGCGCGCGGCCTGCTTGGCGCGCGCGATCTGTTCTTCCTGCGTGCCGCGATCCTCGGGGCGGAGCATGGCGTTTCCGCCGAAGGCAACGATGGCGAGCTTTCGTTTCGGTCGCTCGCTCACACGTCCTCGCGCTCGAGCGGCATGGTCATGCACCGCGGGCCGCCGCGCGCGCGTGAAAGCTCATTGCCCTGGATCTGCAGTGCGTACTTCTTGTCGGTCCACGTCTCGAGCTCGGTGCGACCGAGGAGGAGATCGTCCTCGTAGACGATGTTGTAGCCGTTGCGGTTCATCTCCTCGGCTGTCCGAACGTTGCGCTCGTACAACAGCACGATGCCGGGCGCGATCGCGAACGCGTTCGCGCCATCGGTCCACTGCTCGCGCTGCTGATCGAGGACCGCCTTGCCGCCGCAGTACATCGGCTCGAGGTCCATGCCCTCTTTTTTCAGCGCGCCGAGGAGCGACTTCTGCGGCGAGAAGCTGATGCTGCGCTTCGTGAGGTCGATGCGCGACACCTTCGCCGCCTGGCTTCCGCGCGGCAGGATCACCGGCGGATAGATCAGGCACTCGTGCCGGCTGGTGATCGTGAACACGGTGTCGAGGTGCATGAACGACCGGCTCTTCGGCAGCTCGACGACGATGATCGTCTTCACTGCCGAATTCGATTTCTTCAGCGCCCGCGCGATCTGCTGCACGCTCGCCCTGTTCGTCCGCTCCGAGACGCCGATCAGCAGCAGGTCGCGGCGCGGGACGAGCATGTCGCCGCCTTCGATCGTCGGCAGGTTCTTCGTCTTCACCTTCTCCGGCGCCGACTCCATGAAGTCGACCCAGAAGAGATCGCGGCCGCGGAACGACTTGTGATTCTGGAAGACGTACTTCGACAGCAGCGACTCGCGGCGCCGTGCCTGCGTGGCCATCGAGCAGACGATCACGCCGTCGCCGAGAACGATCTGCGGATCGCGCATGAAGAAATAGTTCGGGACCGGGAAGAGCTCGAACTTCGGCAGTTCGCCCGACTCCTGCTCCTTGGCGATGCCGCCGATCAGCACTTCCGCGAGCGCGCCGGCCGGCTGCTCGAGCAGCCAGCTGGTCAGCCGGCGGGTGAAGCCGTTGCGCTTCGCCAGATCGCGGACGATCTGGTCCTTGACCTCGTCGTCCTCCAGCGTTTCCTCGAGCAGGTCCTGGATGTCGAGGACGTCCGTGGCAACAAAGCGGAGGAGCTGCTGAAACCGTCGATGCTCTTCGCGTGCGACCTGCCCGTAGAGGATGTCGTCGAAGAGGAGCTGCGCCATCATGGGCGGCACCATCATGTCGATCTCGCGCCCCGGCAGGTGGACCAGCACGCTCTTGAGCCTGCCAATCTCACTCGTGACGTTGAGTCTCATGCGCGCGGCATTCTATCCGAGGCGTACGACGGGCCGCGGACGGGCAACGTAGTAAACTTCATGACGCTCCCCATGCTCCGCAGAGGCACCGCCGTGGTCGTTGCGCTGCTGCTACCGGTCATCGCCGCAGCCGCTCCCCGACTCAACTTCGTTCGCAACGTCGCACCGCTCCATGAGCTTGCCGGCGAACGCGTGACGATCCTCTACGCCATCGCCGACAGCGACAAGGTCGACACCTTCCTCGACGTCTTCACCGATCACGCGAATCGCGCCGAGACGCTGAAAGTCGAGAACGCGGTCCAGCATGGACAGCAGGTCGTCGGCGCGTCGACCGACGAGCTCGTGCTTCGCCGCATCCGGCGCGAACATCCCGCCGACGTCTACCTCGGCATCAACGCCTTCACCTGCACGATGACCGATCACGAGGGCGAAGGGAGCGAGCGCGACACCTCGGGCGATCGCGTGAAGCGCCATCACATCTGGACCGATGCGGTCTGCAGCGCGCGCATCGACGTACTCGACGCGAACGCGAAGCGGGTCCTCTCGTTTCCGGTGCGCGGCGAAGGAACGTCGCCGCGGGTCGCCGAGCTGACTGCCGAGGAGCGCGGCGTGGCGCTGGAACAGGCGGCGCGTTACGCGGCGCTCAGCGCGGCGGAATCGGTGACCCCGCGCCGCGTGCGCGAGTCGATCGAGCTCGACGACAGTGCACCGCAGTTCGAGGCAGCGCTGGCGATGATCCACTCCGAGCGCCTTCGCGATGCACGCGCGATCCTCGAGACCGCGCTGCGGCAGCACCCGGAGTCGGCGGCGCTGCACTTCGACATCGCCGCGGTCTGCGAAGCGAGCGGAGACCTGCAGGCGGCGCGCGATCACTTCCGCGAGGCGTTGCGGCTTTCGCCGAACACTAAGCAGTACCGGTCGGAGATGCATCTTTTCCGGCGCCGCAACGAAAAGCGCTGAGCGGAATGTTCGGCCCTTCGCCCTGTTGTAACCGACTCGCATGACTGCACTTACTGACCACTCCACCGAGCTCGAGACGGAAGTCGCCCGCCGGCGGACCTTCGCGATCATTTCGCACCCCGACGCGGGCAAGACGACCCTGACCGAGAAGCTGCTGCTGTACGGCGGCGCGATCGAGGTCGCAGGCGCGGTCCGCTCGCGTCGTGCTCAACGGCACACGACGTCTGACTGGATGGCGATCGAACAGAGCCGCGGCATCTCGATCACCTCGACCGTGCTGCAGTTCGAGTACGAGGGCTACTGCCTCAATCTCCTCGACACGCCGGGCCACGAGGACTTCTCCGAGGACACGTACCGGACGCTCGCGGCGACGGACAGCGCGGTCATGGTGCTCGACAGCGCGAAAGGCATCGAGCCGCAGACGCGGAAGCTCTTCGAGGTCTGCCGCATGCGGCACATCCCGATCATCTGCTTCATCAACAAGCTCGATCATCCGGGACGCGATCCGTTCGAGCTCGTCGCGGAGATCGAGAAAGAGCTGAACGTCTCCTCCGTGCCGATGAACTGGCCGATCGGCAACGGTCCGAATTTCCAGGGAGTGTTCGACCTCCGCACGCGCGAGGTGCTGCGGTTCGAGCGGACGTCGCACGGCGCGCACGTCGCGCCGGTCACGGTGACCGGCCTCGCCGATCCGATGCTCGAGGAGATGCTCGGACCCTCGGCTACAACCGACCTGCGCGAAGCGGCCGAGCTGCTCGAAGGCGCCGGCGCGAACTTCAGCCACGACGAGTTCGCGCATGGCCGTCTGATCCCCGTCTTCTTCGGCAGCGCGATCAACAACTTCGGCGTCGAGCCGTTCCTCCGCTCGATTCTCGACCTCGCACCGCCGCCTGTCGCGCGCGGCGGGATCGCTCCGACCAACACGACCTTCACCGGCTTCGTCTTCAAGATCCAGGCGAACATGGACAAGCGCCATCGCGATCGCCTGGCGTTCATGCGCGTGACCTCCGGCGTGTTCGAGAAGGACATGCTGGTCCACCACACGCGCCTCGGCCGCGAGGTGCGCATGACGCGCCCGCATCGCCTCTTCGCCCGCGAGCGCGAGACGATCGAGAAGGCCTATCCGGGCGACGTCATCGGCTTCGTCAACCCCGGCCTCTTCCGCATCGGCGACGCGGTTTCATCCGGCGCGCCGGTGGAGTTCGAGCGCATTCCGCGCTTCGCCCCCGAGCACTTCGGCATGCTTCGCGCGAAGCAGGTCACGCGTCAGAAGCAGTTTCAGAAGGGACTGGAACAGCTGGAGGAAGAAGGCGTCATGCAGGTCCTGACGCTGCACGAAGGGCTGAAATCGGAGCCGATCCTCGCGGTGGTCGGCGAGCTGCAGTTCGACGTCCTCCGCTCGCGGCTGGAGACGGAGTACGACGTCGAAACGACGATCAACGTGCTGCCGTACAAGATCGCGCGCTGGGTCGATCGCGGCATCGACGCGGTGGCGAAGATGTCGCTGCCGTCGAAGTCTCGGCTCGCGGTCGACAACGAGGGGAAGCCGGTCGTGCTCTTCTCGTCGTCGTGGGAGCTCGAGTACGCCGAGAAGGAAAATCCCGGCGTCGTGTTCAGCTCCGCATCGTAGCGGGATCGATCCCCTGCTGCTGACACCAGGCCTGGTAGTCGAACGGACTGATCTCGCTCGGCTTGATCTCGCTGCGGCCGCCCCAGAAGACGTTGGTGTAGACGACCGGAATGCCGATGCTCGCCAGATGCTCGTCGATCGCACGCTTGTGCGCGAGCACCATCTCCTTCTCCGTGCCGTGCGCCACCGCCATGATGTTCACGTTGCGGAACTCCTCGCCTCCCTCGCGCCAGTAGCAGTGCGTGAGGATGTGGAAGCGTCCGACTTCGCGGCCCGCTTCGAGCTCGCGGCCCGGCGGCACGGCCCAGTGGAAGAGCGCGTTGAATCGCGTGACGCGCTCGCCCCCTTCGAGCGGCTTCACGTGTTCCAGGAACGTCGAGAAGCGTCCGATCACCTTGCGCTGGTTGAGTGATTCGGCGACCTCATAAAACGTCTCCAGCGGAATCCCCGCTGCTTCCGCGCGGCGCTCCCAGAGATCGCGCCGCACTTCGTCCGGCGTCAGCTCGCGCTTCAACGCGGTCAGCACGCGCCACTCGAGATCGTTCAGCTCCGCCTTCGTCGTGTCCTTCACTTCCGCCAGCTCATCCGACTTGCTCCCCGGCTCCATCCCTTTGCGGCGGACGTGTCCGACGCCGAGGGCGAAGATGCGGTGCGCCGGCATCACGCGGAAATGCTCGGCGCCGGTCATGCGCGCCAGCAGCTCGCAATGCTTCTGGATCGAATAGCCCTGCGGCACTTTCACCGTTGTCCAGAGGCGGTATCTCGAGCCCGGCGTCGCCGGATCGGCGGAGCGGACGACGACATGTCCCGAGAACGGATCCTGCTGGAACATGAAGTCGAACGCCTGATTGATGTCCGCGTCGTCGGGGTACTGCCACGCCACGAGCGCCCCTTCCGCGAGGTTCGTCGCCATCAGCGTCTGCCGCACGCGGCGGATCGTCCCCGCGCGCAGCATCGCCTGAATCCGCTCCGTCACCGTGTCGAGGTCGACTCCCGATTTTTCCGCGATCGTGCAGAACGGATCGCGCACGAAGCCCTGAATGCGGTCTTCGGAAATGGCCAGGATCTGCGCGTTGATGGGGTCGGTGTGGGTGGTGGGGAGCGACGCGGTGGGCATTCGGGGATGATAGTGTAAACTTCGAATTCACCTGGAGTGATTTGGGGCTGCTTGCAACCAGGTTAAAAAAAGCTAAATTGCCGGAACGAAATCGACGTCGATCCGAAGCCCCGCATGTGCGGGGCTTTTTCTTTCCGGCGGAAACGGAGATCCGATGCATTACACGAACGATCGCGCCGCCGCTCTTCTCGATGCTTTAGGCAAACGCATCCTCATCCTCGATGGAGCGATGGGGACGATGGTGCAGCGCTACGAGCTCGACGAGGCCGCCTATCGCGGCACGCGCTTCGCCGATCATCCGCGCGACCTCAAGGGCGCGAGCGACGTCCTCGCGCTGACGAAACCGGAAGTCCTCGAGGAGATTCACCGCGCTTACCTCGAGGCGGGCGCCGACATCATCGAGACGAACACGTTCAATGCGCAGTCGATCTCCTTCGCCGATTACGGGCTCGAGCCCTTCGTCTACGAGATCAACGTCGAGTGCGCGAAGCTCGCGCGCCGCGCCGCCGACGCATACGCCACGCCCGACCACCCGCGCTTCGTCGCCGGCGCGATGGGTCCGACGAACCGCACCGCATCGCTCTCCCCCGACGTCAACAATCCCGGCTTCCGCGCCGTCAGCTTCGACGATCTCGTCGATGCCTACTACGAACAGGCGCGCGGCCTCGTCGACGGCGGCGTCGATATCCTCCTCCCCGAGACGACGTTCGACACGCTCAACATCAAGGCGGCGATCTTCGCCATCGAGAAGCTCTTCCACGAGCGCGGCATCCGCATCCCGCTGATGCTCTCCGTGACCATCACCGACGCGAGCGGCCGCACGCTGAGCGGCCAGACGGTCGAAGCGTTCTGGAACTCCGTCTCGCACGCGAACGCCCTCTCCGTCGGCATCAACTGCGCGCTCGGCGCGAAGGAGATGCGCCCGCACATCGAGGAGCTGGCGCGCGTCGCGCCGATCTTCATCTCCTGCTATCCGAACGCCGGCCTCCCGAACGCCCTCGGCGCGTACGACCAGACGCCGCAGATCATGGCGGAGCTGCTGCACGACTTCGCGGCAAACAACTGGCTGAACATCGTCGGCGGTTGCTGCGGTACGACGCCCGATCACATCCGCGCCATCGCCGCGGCGGTACGCGATCTTCCGGCACGCGTGCCGCAGCCGGTCGAGCCGCACCTGCGGTTGTCGGGACTCGAGGCGCTGACCATCACGCCCGAATCGAACTTCATCATGGTCGGCGAGCGGACCAACGTCACCGGCTCACCGAAGTTCGCGCAGCTCATCAAGGCGGGCGATCTCGAAGCGGCGCTGCAGGTGGCGAAGCAGCAGATCGACGGCGGCGCGAACATCCTAGACGTCAACATGGACGAGGGGCTGCTCGACTCCGAGAAGGTGATGATGGAGTTCCTCAACCTCGTCGCCTCGGAGCCCGACATCGCCCGCGTGCCGCTCATGATCGACTCGTCGAAATGGACGGTCATCGAGTCGGGACTCAAGCGGACGCAGGGGAAATCGGTCGTCAACTCGATCTCGCTGAAGGAAGGCGAAGAGGTCTTCAAGCAGCATGCGCGTCTCGTCCGCCGCTACGGCGCAGCGGTGATCGTGATGGCGTTCGACGAGCAGGGCCAGGCCGACTCGATCGAGCGGAAGGTCGCGATCAGCTCGCGCGCCTACGACATCCTGGTCAACGAGGTCGGCTTCGATCCGACCGACATCATCTTCGACCCGAACGTCCTCACCGTCGCCACCGGCATCGAGGAGCACAACGCGTACGGCGTCGCCTTCATCGAGGCGGTGCGCCGGCTGCGCGAGAAGTTCCCGCTGACCAGCGCCTCGGGCGGCATCAGCAACGTCTCGTTCTCCTTCCGCGGCAACAAGGCGGTGCGCGAGGCGATGCACGCGGCGTTTCTCTACCACGCCATCAAGGCCGGCCTGACGATGGGCATCGTCAACGCCGGCCAGCTCGCGATCTACGAGGACATTCCGAAGGATCTGCTCGAGCTGGTCGAGGACGTGCTGCTCAATCGCCGTCCCGACGCAACCGAACGCCTCCTCACGTTCGCCGACTCGGTCAAGCAGACCGCCGCATCGGTGAAGGAAGAAGCAGCGTGGCGTCACGGCACGGTCGAAGAGCGCCTCTCGCACTCGCTGGTGAAAGGCATCATCGATTACCTCGACCCGGACCTCGAGGAAGCACGCACGAAGTATCCGAGCGCGCTGACCATCATCGAAGGCCCGTTGATGGACGGCATGAACGTCGTCGGCAATCTCTTCGGCGCGGGAAAGATGTTCCTGCCGCAGGTGGTGAAGTCGGCGCGCGTGATGAAGAAGGCGGTCGCGTATCTGCTGCCGTTCATGGAAGCGGAGAAAGCGAAAGCGGGCGACCTGTCATCCCGCGGCAAGGTGCTGCTGGCGACGGTGAAAGGCGACGTCCACGACATCGGCAAGAACATCGTCGGCGTGGTCCTCGGCTGCAACAACTACGACGTCGTCGACCTCGGCGTGATGGTCTCGGCGGAGAAGATCCTCGACACCGCGATCGCCGAGAAGGCGGACATCATCGGCCTCTCCGGGCTGATCACGCCGTCGCTCGACGAGATGGTGCACGTCGCGCGCGAGATGGAGCGCCGCAACTTCACGACGCCGCTCCTCATCGGCGGCGCGACGACGTCGAAGCTGCACACGGCCGTCCGCATCGCGCCCCGTTATTCGAAAGTGACGGTGCACGTCCTCGACGCCTCGCGCGCGGTCGGCGTCGTCTCATCGCTCCTCGGCGACAAGCACGACGCGCTGGTCCGCGACACGCGCGCCGAATTCGACCGGCTGCGCGAGGAGCAGGCCGCACGCGCCGGCGACCGCACGATCCTCCCGATCGAGGAAGCACGCCGCCGCGCTCCGGTGCTCGACTTCAGCGAGATCGAGACGCCGCCGTTCCTCGGCGTCCGCGTGCTGGAAGACGTTCCGCTCGAGCGCATCGAGCCGTTCATCGACTGGAATCCGTTCTTCCAGGCGTGGGAGCTGCGCGGACGTTATCCGCAGATCCTCGATGAGCCGCGCGCGAAGGAGCTGTACGACGACGCGCGCAAGCTGCTCGCCGAGATCATCGACAAGCGGCTGCTGCACGCGCGCGCCGCATACGGCTTCTGGCCGGCGAACCGCGTCGGCGACGACATCGAGTTGTATGACGGAGACACGACGATCGGCGTGATCCACACGCTGCGGCAGCAGCAGGAGACGACGACGAACCTCAACTACGCGCTGGCCGATTTCGTCGCGCCGAAAGAGGGCGGCGTGCGCGATTACATCGGTGGCTTCGCCGTCACGGCGGGGATCGGCGTCGACGAGCTGGTCGCGCGATTCCAGCGCGATCACGACGACTACAACTCGATCATGACCAAGGCGCTCGCCGATCGACTGGCCGAGGCGCTCGCCGAGATGCTGCACCGCGAAGTGCGCCTCGGCTGGTACGCGAAGAACGAAAGCCTCAGCACCGACGAGCTGATCTCCGAGAAGTACCGCGGCATCCGTCCCGCACCCGGCTACCCGGCCTGTCCCGATCACAGCGAGAAGCGGACGCTCTTCGATCTCCTCGGCGCGGAGCGCGCGGGCATCGAGCTCACGGAGTCATTCGCCATGACGCCGGCGGCCGCGGTCAGCGGCTTCTATTTCGCGCATCCCGATGCGCGCTACTTCGCGGTGGGAAAAATCGGCAAGGACCAGGCGCTCGACTATCAGCGTCGCAAGAACACGCCGTTGCCGGTGGTGGAGAGATGGCTCGCACCCGCGCTGGGGTACGAGCCGGAGGGCTAGCGGGGGCTGCTCTCTTCCGCCGGGTGCTCGTGCACCTGCTGAATGGTCACGTGATCGAACTGGCCGACCGGTGAATCGAAGTGCGCGATGGCGCGCAGCGTCACCGGACCATTCGCGCCGTAGACCGTCGCGTCCTCGATGATCGCGGGCATCCAGAACTCGACGATCTCGAAGTGATCGGGGGCGATCGTCTGCTTGAACGGGCGGCTCTGCGGGCGGAGGGCATACGCGCCGACGCCGACCGACTGCACGTCGAGACGAGTCAGCGTGATCGGCTCGCCCGACTTGTTCGCCACCCGCACCTGGTAGTGCACCGGGATGTTGCCCGTGATGTCGCGCGCCACCTGCGGCACGAGACTGGTCTGGGTGAACGTCAGCTCCGGTTCGATGATGTCCACCTTCGTGTGACCGAGGCCGCTGTCGGAACGTGAAGAGGCGCAGCCGGCCAGCGCCGTTGCGAACACCAGTGCTGCGACGAACGTGTGCTTGTGCATGATCACCCTCAACAGAAAAGTTTAGGGCAGGCGTTCCCGCCTGCCCCGGTGAGTTTGCTACAAATCAGTGATGCTTACTTCACGTACTTGAGCATTTCCTTCGCCGTCGCCACGTCTTTGCCGTTCGGATCGAGCTCGATGTACTTCTCGAGGCTCGCCTTCGCGTCGGCGTTCTTCGCGGTGCGGACGTAGACCATGCCGAGCTCGTAGTACGCCTGCGCGAACGTCGGGTCGGCAGCGATCGCCTGCTTGAGCACGCCTTCCGCCTCCGAGTCCTTGCCCGCGTTGATCAGCTTCGCCGCGTCGTTGAAGAGGCCGGCAGCGTTCGCCGGAAGCTTCTTCTTCGCTTCGGCAGCGCTCGCCTTGTCGCCCGTGGCGGTGTAGGCCTCGAACAGGACCTGGTACATCTCCATCTCGTCGTCGGCGAGGGCGAGCGCTTTCTTCGCCTCGTCGATGGCGGTCTTGTAATCCTTGGCGCGGAGATGCAGCTTGGCGAGCGCTTCCCAGCCGGCGATCAGATCAGGCTTGGCGGTGACCGCCTCGGTGATCTTCTTGATCGCGCCGGCGTCGTCGCCCGCGTTGGCGAGCTGAGCACCTTCATTGAATGCCTGCACCGACGGATCGACCTTCGCGGCGACCGTCCCGGCAGCGGCGGCATTCGGATTCGCCGCGGCGCCCGTACCGAGCGCGACGTCCTTCGTGTTCGGCTCGCCGGCGATCTTCAGCTTCATCTCTTCGGCGTACGGAGCGTAGCCGGGCGCCGTGAAGGTGAACTTGTACTTGATCGTTCCGTCGAGCAGGAAGATGGCGTACGTGCCGTCTTTCTTCGTCTTGAAGTCCTGCTTGAAGGTCTTTCCTGAAAGGGCTTCGACCTTGATGACCGCATCGGCGATCGGGGCCTTGGTCGTCGCGTCCGTGATCTTGCCGGTGATGCGCGCCTGAGCCTGGCCGAATGCATTTCCAGCGATGGCCATCAGCGCGAACAGACCGAGCGCGAGTGTTCTCCGCATCGTTATCTCCTGTGTTTGATATCCGTCGTTCTGTAACGAATCGTCAAAGATAGCCATTCCGAATGCTGGTGATGGTCGTCACGCATGTCGGCTCACTCGAAGCTGAGATACGTCTGATCCTTCAGCCCCTTCTCGTAATCCTGAAGCAGACGCATCCCTTCGGTCGGCTTCAGCACGTCGGCCTTGATCGCGGCGTCGATCTGCGACTTCATCCGCTTCTCCATATCGCGCCAATCGTATTGCGTCATGGCCAGCACTTCGCCGATGGAGTTTCCGGGGATCTCTTCTTCGATGTAGAAGCCGCTCTCTTCATCGGGATCGAGGAAGACGTGCACTTCGTTCACGCGGCCGAAGAGGTTGTGGATGTCGCCCATGATGTCCTGGTAAGCGCCGGTGAGGAAGATGCCGAGGTAGTACGGCTCGTTGCGGATCTCGTGCAGCGGCAGCGTGTCGCGCGTGTCCTTCAGATCGATGTACTTCTGTACCTTGCCGTCGGAGTCGCAGGTGATGTCGACGAGCGTCGACTCGAGCTGCGGGCGCTCGTTCAGGCGATGGATCGGCATGATCGGGAAGAGCTGCCCGAGGGCCCAGTGATCGAGCAGTGACTGGAAGACCGAGAAGTTGCAGATGTGCTGATCGGCCAGCTCGTGATCGAGGTCGCGCAGATCCTCGGGCACTTCTTCCGGATCCATCGTCGAGGCGATCTGCTCGATCTTTTCCGCGGTCTGCCAGTAGAGTGACTCGAGCCGCGCCTTGACGTCGAGCGGCAGCACGCCGACCTCGAACATGTTCTGTGACTGCTCCTTGATCTGCATCAGGTCGTGCCACGCCTCGGTGAGATTCTCCGTCGACAGGCGCTGATCGATGTCGAGCAGTTCGCGCACGAGCTTGTGATCGGCGGCGCGGATGGTGAGCGGCTCGAGCGGCGTCTTCTCGATCGCCCCGAACGCCTGCACCACCAGTACGGAGTGATGCGCGACGATCGCGCGCCCCGACTCCGACACGATGTTCGGATGCGGCACCTTCTCGTCGTCGCAGACATCCATGATGTTGTAGACGATGTCGCTGGCGTACTCCTCGACCGTGTAGTTCATCGACGAGTGGAACGTCGAGCGCGAGCCGTCGTAGTCGATGGCCAGGCCGCCGCCGACGTCGAGGTACTCGAGCTGGTGCCCCATCTTGTAGAGCTTCGCGTAGTACATCGCCGCCTCGCGCACGGCACGCTTGATGGTCAGGATGTCGGGGATCTGCGAGCCGATGTGGAAGTGGAGGAGCTTGAACGAATCCTCCAGATTGAATTCGCGCAGGATCTCGATCGCCTCGAGGATCTCGGCGGTGGAGAGGCCGAACTTCGCATGCTCGCCGCCGGAGGTCGCCCACTTGCCGGCGCCTTTCGAAAGCAGCCGGACGCGCATGCCGATCCACGGCTCGACCCCCATCTCGGTCGCGACCTTGATGATCGCGCGGATCTCGGAAAGCTTCTCCGCGATGACGATCACCTTCTTGCCGAGCTTCCGCCCGAGCATCGCCATGCGGATGAACGTGGTGTCCTTGTAGCCGTTGCAGACGATCAGCGTCTCGGGATCGGTGTGGATGGCCAGGCCGGCGAACATCTCCGGCTTCGAGCCGACCTCGAGGCCGTATTTGTACGGCTTCCCTGCGTCGAGGATCTCTTCGACCACTTCGCGCAGCTGGTTGACCTTGATCGGGAAAACGCCGCGGTATGTACCGGTGTATTTGTGCTCGGCGATGGCATCGGCGAACGCGTTGTTGAGCGTTTCGACGCGATGCCGCAGCAGGTCCTGAAAGCGGATCAGCAGCGGCGCCTTCAGGTCGAGCGCGTTCGCTTCGCGCAGGACGTCGATGATCGGGATCGGCACGCCCGCTTCTTTGAGCGGCGCGACGGTCAGGTCGCCGTTCGGATTGACGTCGAAGTATCCGCCGCCCCAGCGGTCGACCATGTAGAGCTCGGACGCGTCTTCGACGCTCCAGGCCGATGAATCTTCGAATTGATCGGGGTGTGCTTCCATTTGTGGCGAAGGATAAGGTCTATTCAAATCCGCGCGGCACTTTTTTGTGATCGTTCGTCGCCGCCTGAAAGTTCACCGCCGCGTTGAGCAGCGCGATCTCGTTCGCCGGCGCAGCGATGAGCTGCATCGCGGTCGGCAGTCCGTTTTCGCCGAGGCCGTTCGGCAGGGAGATGGCAGGCGCGCCGGCGAGGTTCATTCCGCTGATCAGCGACGGTCCGCCGCTCACGCCCTTGTAGGCTTCGTCGAAGTTGCGGTCGAGCGGATACGCGACCGTCGAGCGCGTCGGCGCGGCAATCAGATCAACGTTCAGATCGACCTTGTCGAAGATCGCCAGCAGCTCCCTGCGGATCATCGCGCGGATGCGCTGCGCGCGAAGGTAATCGACCGCCAGCGTCGCCGCCGCCTCGAAGCCGCCGATCCGATCGTTCGCCTCGCGGAGCGTCTTCGTCTCTCCGCTGCGGATCAGATCCTCGAACGCGCTCGCCGCTTCCGCGTCGACGATCACGCCGACCGTCGCGCTGACCGGCAGCTCGGTCCACGCCAGATCCTCGACGATCGTGTGTCCCTGCCCGCGCAGCACGTCGATCGACCGGAAGAAGTTCTCGCGCACTTCCTTCTGCACCTTCTCGTGCGAGCCTTTGATGATGCCGATGCGCAGCTTGCGCGGGTGGTCGCGCATCATGCTGTTGGCGATGAACGTGGCGCGACCGGAGACGTAGACGCCGATGGTGGTCGGGTCGTTCGGATCCTCGCCGGAGATCGCGTGCAGGACACTGTTGCAGTCGGCGGCGGTGCGGCACATCGGACCGAGCTTGTCGAGCGTCCATGCGCACGCCATCGCGCCGTGGCGGCTGACCGCGCCGTACGTCGGACGCAGGCCGGTGACGCCGGAGAACGCGCTCGGCGTGAGGATCGATCCCGACGTCTCGCTCCCGATGGCGAACGGCACGAGCGCCGCGCCGACCGCCGCGCCCGGCCCGCTCGACGAGCCGCCCGACCAGAAGTCAGTGTTCCACGGCGTCTTCCCCGGACCGGTGAACGACGCGTCGGCGTTGTTGTAGCCGAAGCCGCCCGCCAGCTCGACCATCGCCAGCTTCGCGCAGAGCACCGCGCCCGCTTCGGTCAACTTGTTGACTACCGTAGCATCGTAGTCGAAGACCTGGTTGCGATACGGCTCCGCGCCCCAGGTAGTGGGGATCCCTTTCGTCGCCAGCAGGTCCTTCACGCCGTACGGGATGCCGAGGAGCGGACGGTTCTGCGTCCGGCCCGCCGCGATCTCCGCATCCGCTCGCTTCGCCTCGACCTCGGCGCGCTCGCGCGTGATCGTCACGACCGCGTTCAGCTTCGGACCGAGCTTCTCCAGCCGGTCGAGGTAGAAGCGCGTCAGCTCGAGGGAGCTGAACTCCTTCGCGCGCAGCATGGCGCCGAGCTCGTCGAGCGTTGCGTAGGGATTCATCGCTTCGCTAACGCGCTGAAGGTGAAGTCCGGCTCGTCGCCGTTCTTCAACGCTACGGCTCGCAGTTTCTCGACGCTTTCACGCTGTTTCTTCGGTCCGCCAGGTAGTGGAAAAACCAGCTCCGCGCTCGGAACCAACGCGACCGCGCCCAGGACCTTCGCGAAACTGCGTCTTGTCGTCTTCATCACTGGATCGTCTTCCTCACCACTTTCCCCGGCGGCGTGTCGTGCGTGAACATCTCCAGCGCCGCCATGACCACCTTCTTCTGAAACTCGCGATCGCCGGCGCGGCCGATGATGCGGCCGATGGCGCTGCCGTCGAACGTCATGGCGCGCGGCGGGCGGACCGACTCGGTCGCAGCGGGTGAGGCGGTGATGACGAGCGTCGGGATGCCGCGCGACTCGATCTCGCGCGCCAGATTCGTGATCGTGCGATGGCACGTCTCCGGACATCCCGCGGTCAGCAGCACGAGCTTCGTGCGCGAGCGCTCGATCTTGTCCGCGATGTCGGGGAAGGTCTGCTCGTACAGCTCTTTCAACTTCGTGGTGAAGCCGTAGCTGTAGTGCCGGTCGTTCACGGCGCCGATGAAGCCGTCGCGCACCAGCTCCTGCAACGAGGCGAGCGGAAAGACGATGTTCGGATCGGTGTCGGCCTCGGAATGATCGTAGTGGTGATGCGTGAGGCGGAACTGGCCGACGTCGGTGTCGCCCGGGATGAGCCGGTACGTCGTGTCGCCCGGATCCTCTTCCGGGAACGCCTCCTGATCGGGAAGATGAACGCCGGTGGCCGAGGCGATCGTCACGACGGCGGATGCGAGATCTTTGTCGTACGGGGTGAACGGCACGCACTTACGGGCAATGGTCAACAACTTGATGACCTCCTGCGAGGTGGCGGGCCCGTGGACGGCCCGCCGCGGATGAACCTAAGCGAGCTCGCGCAAGACGTCGAGAATCTGTGAGTTCTCGGGCGCCTCTGAGATGTCGTGCACGTCGACGTAGCGGACGATGCCCTGCTTGTCGACCACGACGATCGCGCGCTCGCAGATCCCCTTGTCCTCTTTCCAGACGCCGTATTTTTTCGAGACTTCGCCCTTGGGATGGAAATCGGCGAGAAGCGGGTAGTTCTGAATTCCGCCGAGGGATTTTGCAAACGCTACGTGGCTGGGAACGCTGTCAACCGAAATGCCCACGACCTGGGCGTCATACCGTTCAAAGTCGGCCGATTCGGCCTCATATCCCGGCATCTGTACGGTTCAAACAGGGGTCCAGTCGAGCGGGTAAAACACGAGTACTACGTTCTTCTTGCCGCGGTAGTCGCTGAGTTTGAACTTCTCACCGCCGCGATGGCCTGAAAGCTCGAAGTCTGGTGCGGTGTCGCCGACTTGGAGCGTCTGGGTCCGATCAGCAGTGGATGTTCTTCCAACGGTAACTGCCATGGAAGATCCTCCCTTCGCGTGATGTGGGGCAATGCGCCCGAGGGAGTCCACGTCCCCGGAGCGGCGCCATTCTATGCCTCTGTAATTAGTGGTGCGTGGAAGTCTTTGCGGTGGTCGTCGTAGTGGTCGTCCCGTCCTTCGACGTGCTCGTCGTCTGCGTCGTCTGTGTCGTCGACGACGTGTCGGACGTGCTCGGCGCGGTTGCGTCGTGCACCGCCGCCTTCATCTTGTCCGCCGCTTCCTTCGCTTCATCTTTCGCCTTCTCACCGGCCGCCTTCGCCTCCGGAGTGGGAGCGACGACCTTGTACGTGTCTTTGCCTGTCTTCTCCACTTTGCAGGCAGCGAGCGCGACCAGAGCGAGCGCGATCAACAGCTTCTTCATGACGTGAAACCTCCGAGCTGAACCGGAAGCAAAACGCTCGCCGCTCCGTTTACCGCATGACCATGCACCGAGACGATCGATTGATTCAGGGGATGGCGGGCGGCGGAGACTTCCGCATCCTCGCGGCGCAGACGACGAACACCGTCGAGACGGCGCGCGAGCTGCTCGATCTCTCCCCCGTTGCCGCCGACGCGCTGGGGCGCGCACTGACCGGCTCGCTCCTCCTGGCGCGCCTCCTCGACAAGGACGTCCGCAATCAGTACGTCGCGCTCCGCTTCCAGGGCTCCGGTCCGCTCGGCCTCATCATCGCGGAGGGGAACATCGCCGGGCACGCCCGAGGCTTCGTCGGCAATCCGATCCCGCAGGATCCGACGCTCGATGTGCCGCACGGCATCGGCTCCGGCGTCCTCACGGTGGTCCGCGGCACGCCTCCGGAAGGAACGCCGTACACGTCGCAGGTGACGCTCGAAGGAGGCGGCGTCGCGCAGGAGCTGACCCGCTTTCTCGCAAAGTCCGAACAGATCCAATCAGCCGTGCTCCTCGGCGTGATGAATCGCCGCGAAGGAGTAGCGGCGGCGGGCGGCGTGATCATCCAGGCGTTCCCCCACACGACGGAAGAAGCGATCTCCGCGCTCGAGTCGCGCATCAAGGAAGCGCCGCCGCTGTCGACGCTGATCGACAAGATGCCGATCGAGGACGTGGTCGCGCAGGTGCTGCACGGACTCGATTACAAGCAGATCGATCCGAGCTTCAACGTCCCGCTCAGCTACACCTGCACCTGCAGTCCGCAGCGCGCGCTCGCGCCGCTGGCGCTTTTCCCGCCCGACGAGCTGCAGGAAATGATCCGGCAGGGCGGCTCGGACGTGGTCTGTCAGTTTTGCGGACGCAAGTACAGCTTCACGTCGGAAGACCTTCTTGCGCTGACCGCGAAGCATGACGCATAGTCGCCGGACATCATGAAGACCGTCATTACCGGCACCGGGATCGGCATCCCGAAGAACCTCGTGCGCAACGAGACGCTCGCGAAAATCATGGATACGTCGGACGAGTGGATCCGCACGCGCAGCGGCGTGGAGCAGCGCTACTACGCCGATCCGGGCGAAGGTTCGGTCGAGCTGGGGATGAAGGCGGCGGAGAGCGCGCTCGCCGCGGCGAACCGCACGACGGCGGACATCGACGCGGTGATCTTCGCGACGATGACGCCGAATTTCTATTTCCCCGGCAACGGCCCGGTGCTGCAGGCGAAGATGGGCTTCGGCGAGATCCCGACGTTCGACATCCGCCAGCAATGCTCCGGCTTCGTCTACGGCCTCGACCTCGGCGACTCGCTGATCCGCAGCGGCAAGTACAACCGCATCCTGCTCATCGGCGCCGACGTGCACACGCCGCTGATGCCGTGGCGCAAGGGCTGGGACATCACGGTCGGTCTCGAGGACCGCGAGATCACGCCGGAGGAGTACGCGTTCAATACGCAGTACCGCGATCGCACAGTCCTATTCGGCGACGGCGCCGGCGCGGTGGTGCTGGAGCGCGGGGAGAACGGCGACCGCGGCTTCGAGGGCTTCAAGCTGTTCACGAACGGCTCGAATATCGGCGCGCTCTACATGAAGGGCGGCTCGTCGCAGCGCCCCTGGATCCGCGAGGAGCAGATCGACTCAGGCGACCTGATTCCGGTGATGGAAGGACGCCAGGTGTTCAAGGAAGCAGTCTCGCGCATGCCCGACTCGGTCCGCGCGGTCTGCCAGCAGGCAGGCATCGATGTAAACGATATCGACATCCTGCTGATCCACCAGGCGAACCTCCGCATCATCGAAGGCGTCGCCAAACAGCTCGGCTTCCCGCCGGAAAAGGTCCCGCACAACATCGAGCGCTACGCAAACACGACCGCCGGCACGCTCCCGATCCTTTTCCACGAGTGTGTTGCCGATGGCCGCATCAAGCCCGGCATGCTGGTCTGCTTCACGGCATTAGGTTCAGGGTTGCACTGGGGAGCAGCGTTGTACCGCGCGTAACGCAAAGACTAACGCTGCGGGCCGTGCCCGCCCGCCGGAGGCGCTCCCGGTCGTTCCTCGTCCCGAAGATACCGCTCCATCAGCTTCGCGTTCTCGTCCATCGCGCGGATCTCGATCCAGTAGGCTCGGGCAAACAACAGGAGCGTCGTAAGCGACAACACGTCGTGCAGCCAGCGTGGGGTCTGGCCGTGCGCGACGCCGCCGCCCATGATGAACGTCACCATGATTGCGGTGAGGGCCCACATTGCGGCGGGGAAGACGCGCGACTTGAAGGCCTTCGTCTCCTGCACCACCGCGGCGTCCTGATTCGACTTCTCCTTGATCTCCTTTCCCGTGCCGATGAAGAAGAACATCGTCATCGATTGGGAGAACAGGCCGATGAACGTCGTGGTCAGCGCCATGAAGATGTGGCGCGACGCGTGGATGGGGTCGGCGAGGAAGCCGAAGACCATCGTCGCGAGCAGTCCGGCGATGGTCAGAAGGGTCGTCAGGAGGAGGAAAGCCGCCATGGGCGCCACATGCTAGACTCCGCCGCCGTGACGGACAAGGTGAGTTATCGCGACTCCGGCGTCGACATCGACGCGCAGGACGAAGCGCTCCGCGAAGTCCGCCGCATCGCCCGCGGAACCTTCACTCCCAACGTCATTTCCGACATCGGCATGTTCGGCGGTCTCTTTCGCGCCAACTTCGAAGGAATCACCAAGCCGATCCTCGTCTCGTCGACAGATGGAGTCGGCACCAAGCTGCGCGTCGCGCGAGAGATGAAGATTCACGACACCGTCGGCTACGACCTCGTCTCGCATTGCGTCAACGACATCCTCGTGCAGGGAGCGAAGCCGCTCTTCTTCCTCGACTACTTCGCCACCGGCAAGCTCCGTCCCGCGGTCATGACCGACGTCATCCGCGGCATGGCGCGCGCGTGCAGCGAGAACGGCTGCGCGCTGATCGGCGGCGAGACCGCGGAGATGCCCGGCTTCTACGGCGACGACGACTACGACATCGCCGGCTTCATCGTCGGTGTCGTCGACGAGTCGCAACTCCTCGACGGCAAGCAGGTCCGCGAAGGCGACATCCTCATCGCCCTCCCCTCGGCCGGCCTGCACACGAATGGGTACTCGCTCGCGCGCCGCATCCTCATCGACAAAGCCGGTCACGACTTCCAGACCGTGCTGCCGGAGATCGGCAAGATCGGCGAGGCGCTGCTCGCGCCGCACATCTCGTATCTCAAGCCACTCCTGCCGCTCGTCGAGCAGCACGCGCTGCACGCGATGGCGCACATCACCGGCGGCGGGTTGACCGACAACGTGCCGCGCATCCTCCCCGACAACCTCGACGCGCACATCAAGCTCGGCTCCTGGCCGGTGCTGCCGATCTTCAAGCTGCTGTTCGACGAGGGGAACGTCGCGCGCGACGAGATGCTCCGCGTCTTCAACATGGGCGTAGGGATGGTGCTGGTCGTCGGCAAGGAGCAGGTCGACGTCGTTACGAAGCACCTCACGCGCATCGGCGAGAAGTTCTTCTTCATCGGCAACGTCGTCCGCGGATCGGGCAAGGTCGTCTACGACGCCCCGCCGAGCGGCTTCGCGTCCTGGATCGAATGACGTGCGGTTAGCCGTCCTCCTCTCCGGCCGCGGCTCCAACTTCAGCGCAATCCAGCAGGCGATCGCAGACGGCACGCTCGACGCGGAGATCGTCTGCGTGATCTCCAACCGCCCCGGCGTACCGGGCGTCGTGCGCGCGCGCGAGCTCGGACTCGTCGTGCACGAGCTCGATCACAAGGCACATCAGAGCCGCCTCGATCACGAGTTCGCCGTGCTGCAGGTGTTGAAGGAAGCGAGGCCCGACTTCGTGGTCCTCGCCGGCTACATGCGGCTGCTCTCATCGAGCTTCATCGAGGAGTGGCGCAACCGGATCATCAACATCCATCCGTCGCTGCTGCCGGCGTTCCCCGGCGTCGACGCGCAGAAGCAGGCGGTCGAGTACGGCGTGAAGGTCTCCGGCTGCACCGTCCACTTCGTCGACGAGAACCTCGACGCCGGTCCGATCATCGTGCAGCGCGTGGTCGAAGTGCGCGACGACGACAGCGCGGAGACGCTGAGCGCGCGCATTCTCGAACAGGAGCACGCGGCGTACGTCGACGCGCTGCGCCTGCTATCGACGCGCGCGTGGCGGATCGAAGGTCGTCGCGTGCTGTTCGGCTAGGGTGAGCGAAACGTCAGGCGCGTTGCGCCGCTCGAAGCCGCAAAGTGCGACGCCGCGACGGGCGTGCCGCGAGGCGAAGCAACCAACGCAGCCGGCCGGGCCGGCTAGAACGGCCAGAACATCCGCCACCACGGCTGCTTCTCCACCGCCGCTCCCGCAACCGCGGGGATACGCGAGATGACCTGCCCGTTCTGCGACACGGCCACGGCGCCGACCTGCTGTCCGGCGCGGACGGGGGCCGTGACGGTGCTGCCGCTGAAGGCGGTCTTCACGTTCTTCTCTTCGCCGCGTTTCACCAGAGCCCAGGCATCGGCGCCCGCGACTGCGGGGACGGTCTTCGTCGTGCCGTCCTTCACCGCGGCCTGGCCTACGCTCTGCCCCTTCTTCACCACCGCGATGCGGCGGTACTGTGCGAACGCTTCGCTCATCATGCGCGACGCGAGTCCGAATGAGCTGAGCGGACCGTGCGAGGCGCGGGCCCCCATCACCACCGCCACCAGCTCCATGTCGCCGCGCTTCGCCGAGGCGGTGACGCAATAGCCGGCCGGTCCGGAGTAACCGGTCTTGATGCCGGTAGCGTCGGCGAAGTAGTCGACCTTGTGTGGATTGATGAGGTGGTTCGGATTGGTGAGGCCCGCGGTGAACGTGCCGTTGGCGAACGGCATCGTCGCTGTCTTCGCGTACTCGCGCATGAGCGGATGCTTCATCAGCTCCATGCCGAGGATTGCGAGATCGCGCGCCGAGGCCATGTTGATGTGCGTCGGATCTTTCGGGTTCGGCAGTCCGTGCGGATCGACGAAGTTCGTGTGCGTCATGCCGAGGGCACGGGCGCGGTCGTTCATCAGGTCGGCGAACGCTTCACCCGATCCGGCGACCTTCTCCGCCAGCATCTCCGCCGCGTCGTTGGCCGACTGCACCATCGTCACGGCGAGCAGCGTCTGGACGTTGAAGACCTGTCCTTCCTTCGCGTAAATCTGCGAGCCGCCCATCTTGCTGGCGCGCGCCGAGGTCGTGACCTGGTCGGTCAGCTTGAGACGTCCCGCGCCGATCTCCTCCATGGTGATCAGGCAGGTCATCATCTTGGCCATCGACGCCGTCGGCAGCGGCACATCGGCGTTCTCCGCGAGGAGCACGCGTTTGGTCGAAGGCTCGATCACGAACGCCGCGGTGTAGCCCTTACCGGTCGTGTCGACCTGCGCCCCTTTGGCCGCCTCCGGTCCTTCTTCCTGCGCGAGGAGAGGCATGGCGATCGCGAGCGCGATCAGAAAAGACAGAAATCGCTTCATCGGTTTACTCCGGATCCTTCGAATTTTGTTCAGGGCATCACGAGGCGCTCGCGCGTTTGACGCGCTTGCGGCTGGAGCGCGAGGTGCGCGGGATCGATCCTATGACCGTCCAGTCATGCTTGTGCACGATCACCGGCTCCTTCGCCTTCGGCCAGAGGTCCATCGGAATGTAGTAGTAGCCGTCGCCGAGGACACGCGACTTGATGGCCAGGTCGCGCATCGACTTGCAGAGGCCTTTTTTCCCGCGAATCGCACTTCGCTCCACCACCACGCCCGTGGCCTCGCCGACGCCCTGATAAATGCTGATTTCAGCGCAAAGTGAATTCACTAACGTCATTTAGCAGCCACTCCGCGCCGGTATACAGCAAGTTTGATTCCCAAACTGGACAGTACAATCGCTCGCCATGGCGGAACCGACCAAACCGAAACGGAAGCTCGATCGGAAACGGCTGCTGGCCGTCCTCCGCGACGCCGGTGATCTGATCTGGCGCTCGCGCAAGCGACTGCTGATCGGCATCCCGCTGATGTTCATCAACCGCATCGCCGGGATCGTGATCCCCGGGACGTCGAAGTACGTGATCGACGAGGTGATCGGAAAGCATCGCCACGATCTGCTCTGGAAGATCGCGCTGGTCGCCGGCGTCGCCTCGATCATCAGCGGCCTGACCGACTACCTCCTCTCCCAACTCCTCGGGCAGGCGGCGCAGCGCTCGATCACGGAGCTGCGGCGCAGGATTCATGAGCACGTGCAGCGGCTGCCGGTGCGCTTCTTCGATTCGACGAAGACCGGCGTGATCGTGTCGCGCGTGATGAACGACGCCGAGGGGATCCGCAACCTCGTCGGCACGGGACTGGTGCAGCTGTTCGGCGGCCTCATCACCGCGTCGATCTCCATCGGCATTCTGTTCTGGCTGAGCGCGAAGCTGGCGATGTTCATCGCCGGGGCGCTGATCTTCTTCGCCGGACTGCTCTGGTGGGCGTTCGGCACGGCGCGTCCGCTGTTCAAGCAGCGCGGCGAGATCAACGCCGACGTCACCGGCCGCCTGACCGAGGGCGTGTCGGGCATCCGCATCGTGAAGGCGTACCGCGCCGAGAAACACGAGGAGCGCGTCTTCGCCAAGGGAGCGCATCGCCTGTTGCGGCTCGTGCTGAAGACGATGAACACGGTGTCGGCCGTGACCGGCCTGACGTCGATGCTGGCGGGCGTGGTCGGCATGATCATCCTCTTCGTCGGCGCGCGCGAGGTGCTCGCGGCGCGGATGACGATGGGCGATCTCGTCTCCTTCATCGTCTACCTCGGGCTGGTGATCGGACCGGTCGCGCAGATCGTGGCCATCGGAACGCAGCTCTCCGAGGCCTTCGCCGGACTGGAACGGATGCGCGAGATCCTCGGCGAGACGACCGAGGACGCCGACGATCCGAAGAAGGCGTACACGCCCGCCATCCGCGGCGACGTCGAGTTCCGCGACGTCTGGTTCGAGTACAGCGAAGGCGTCCCGGTGCTGAAAGGGATCAGCTTCGCGGCGCACGCGGGGAAATCGACCGCGCTGGTCGGACCGTCGGGCTCGGGCAAGAGCACGCTCATCGCGCTCATCGCCGCGTTCAACCGGCCGACGAAGGGAACGATCTTCATCGACGGCCGCGATCTCGACGACCTGCGTCTCGCGGATTACCGCAGCCACATCGGCCTGGTGCCGCAGGAGGCGTTCCTCTTCGCCGACTCGATCTACGACAACATCTCGATGGGTAATCCGAAGGCGACGCGCGACGAGGTGCTCGCCGCGGCGCACATCGCGCACGTCGACGAATTCGCGGAGTCGTTCGCCGACAAGTACGGGACGATCGTCGGCGAGCGCGGCGTGAAACTCTCCGGCGGTCAGCGCCAGCGCGTGGCGATCGCGCGCGCGATCGTCGCCGACCCGCGCATCCTCATCCTCGACGAAGCGACGTCATCGCTCGACAGCGAAAGCGAGGCGCTCATCCAGGACGGCCTCAACAAGCTGATGAAGGGCCGCACGACGTTCGTCATCGCGCATCGGCTCTCCACCATCCGCAACGCCGACCAGATCCTCTTCATCGAGGACGGACGCGTGGTGGAACACGGCACGCACCCCGAGCTGATCGCGCAGAGCGGCCGCTATCGCGCGCTGTACGAGAAGCAGTACGGCGTGGTGGTGAACCGCTTCGTGAATGCGGGCGAAGAGGTGGCGGACTTCGACGCGATGGCGGGGACGTGATGTCCCGTCACTCGACGCGCAGCTCGACGTTCCAGTAGGCCTCGTCGAGGAAGTTCTTCCAGATCTCCGGGAACGCGCGTCCCTGGATCCGGTGCAGCGGGTGCCACTTCGGACGGTGCGGGTGGCGGATGAGGTTCATGCCGGACTCGTGCAGGAGCTTGTTCCCCTTGCGCACGTTGCACGGCAGGCAGGCGCACACCACGTTCTCCCACGTCGACTTTCCGCCGCGCGAGATCGGGACGACGTGATCGAGCGAGAGCTCGGACGAGGGGAACTTCTTCCCGCAGTACTGGCAGCGGTTCTGGTCGCGCAGATAGATGTTGCCGCGCGAGAACTTCACTTCCTGCCGCGGCATGCGGTCGAACGCGAGGAGCTGCACGACGTGCGGGATGAGGATGTTGCGGCTCGGAGTGGTGACGTAGTGGTCGCTCGGCTGGACCGGAATGTCCATCCAGTTTTCAAAATCGTAGGTTCGGTACTCCGAGTCGACGGCGCGAACCTGACCCTTATAGAGGAGGGTAAAAGCACGCCGTACCGAGGTCACCTGGATGGCCTGGAAGACTCGATTCAGAACCAGAACGTGTCCATCGAGCATAGGCTTTCAAACAATGATACACCCCGGCCAATTGCCGACGCCTTGCCAAGAACACCTTATTTGAGGGATATTTAGGCGCTAAGACGAACTCGAACCGGCTGGAGAAATACGCTTCGCGCGCGAGAACGCCGGGCGTTAATGGGTGTGGTTTTGGGAGGCTTGAATGCGCGTTTTTTCTCGGATCGCTCTGGTCGTCATCCTCGTTATCTGTCTCGTTCCCGCGCTGTACGCCGATCATCTGACGGCTGATTGCCCGCTGACTCTGGTGGGCCAGTCGGCTCCGCCGGCGACCATCTTCGCGCTTTCGCCGCACGGCGTTTTCCGCTTCGGATCGCAGGTCTTCGTGCTCCGCGGACAGACGCTCTCCACGCACACGGTCACCGATCTCGGCGACCTGCAGCTCGCGCGTGAGGACTTCATCGGATCGCAGGCTTCGCGCGAAGCGGTGGGCGGCACGGCCTTCAGCAACGGCTTCCTCTTCCTCAGCACCGAGGCCGGGCTGGAGATCTACGACCTGCGCGGCGTCCGCGCCGGCGGCAATGCGCCGATCCTCGTGTCGCGCATGCCGGGCGTGCACTATCGCCGGCTCGCCGTGAACGGCAACACGCTCGCCGCGCTCTTCCCGTCGACCGACCTGCCGTGCTATCCGAACGGTACGGCCCAGTGCTCGAATCAGGTCGACCTCTACAGCATCGCGAACCTGAACGCGCCGACCCGCGTCGGCTCGATCTCGTCGATCGCAAGCGGCCTCCTCGGCTTCAACGACATCGCGTTCAACCAGGGCTTCCTCGTGATCACCGGCGAGGGCGGCACGCTGATGTACAACATCTCGAACCCGGCGCTGCCGGCGTTCGTGAACTCGCTCGGCCAGCCGGGCAAGTTCCTCGTGAGCAACGGCACGAACCTCCTCGGCATCGGCGACGACTTCGCCATCCTGATGTCGACGGTGGCGACGAACGGGCAGACCACGCCGTTCGCCTTCTACACGATCCCGGCGCTCACGGTGGAGAACGCGAACCCGATCGCCTTCCACTGGCAGGCGTGGATCGACGACCAGACCGGCCGCCTGATCACGATCGTCGAAGAGCGCGATCCGCAGACGCTCCTCCCGGCGCGCTCGGTCGCCTTCGACGTCTTCGACTTCAACACGCCGATGTACGAAGGCTCCGACCAGCGCTACTACGAAACCGTCTCCTACTTCGAGGATGACGAGGTGAAGTGGAACCCGGTCGTCGTCGGACCGCTCGTCTACGTCGTCGGCGAGCTGTCGGGCCTGTCGACGTACGGCATGTGCGGCCAGATCACCGGCCGCATCGACTGGGACGGCACGCAGGCGCTGAACTGCGGCGGCTCCGAGCTGCGCGGCTGGGTCACCGGCGTGCAGAAGATAGCGAACGTCGAAGTGTTCCTCGACAACGGTTCCCTCGGCGCGGCGACGATCAACCTCGTGCCGCGTCCCGACGTCTCCTCGCGCACGCCGGTCTCCAGCTGGCGCGTGAATGTGAACCTCGACCAGACAGCGCGCGGCGAGCACACCGTCCGCGCGGTCGGCACCGACGCGTTCGGCAATCGCCGGCAGTTCGCCAGCGTGCGCGTCTTCTTCAACGGACCGGGCGGCAACTGCGTGAACCGCCGCCGGACGTCAGGCTCGCACTAACGACATCTCATCCACGATTCGAAGGGCCGCCTCACGGCGGCTCTTCGCGTTTGTGATGGGACGTCCGACGACGATGTAGTCCGCTCCCGCGCTGATCGCATCGCGCGGCGTCATCGTGCGGCGCTGATCGCCCACCGCTTCACCCGCGGGACGAATCCCCGGCGTGAGGATCACGAATCCTTCGCCGCACGCTTCGCGGATTGCGCTGATCTCGTGCGGCGACGCGACCACGCCGCGCAACCCGGCGCTCTTCGACAATCGCGCGAGCCGCACCGCGCTCTCCATCGCCGAGCCGTTGAAGCCGATGCGCGAGACTTCCGCATCGTCGAGGCTCGTCAACACGGTGACGCCGAGGACGAGGGCTTTTGTTCGCGAGCACGCGCGCAGCATCGCGTCGCCGCCTGAGGCGTGCACCGTCGCGATCGACGCGCCGAGTGAATCGGCTTCGGCGACCGCATGCTCCGCGGTGTTCGGGATGTCGTGGATCTTCAGATCGAGGAAGACCTTCTCGCCGCTGCTGACGATCTCGCGCACCAGGGCGGGACCGTTCGCGATGAACGCCTGCAGTCCGATCTTGAAGACCCCGACCGCGCCGCGGAGGTCGTTGACGAGGCGCAGAATCTCGTCGCGGCTGGAAAGATCGGCGGCCACTACCAGACGATCAGCGAGACGGTCGATTGCTTGCATGATTGAATGATAGCGATGGACAAGTACCAGGTCGCGCGAATGCTCGACGAGATCGCGCGCTACATCCAACTCGGCGAGACCAACCCATTCAAGTCGCGGGCCTTCGAGCGCGCCGCGCGGCGCATCGAGACGCTCGACCGCGACCTCAAAGAGCTCGTGTCGTCGGGCGAGCTCTATTCGATCTCCGGCATCGGCAAAGGGATCGGCCCCGTGGTCACCGAGATCGTCACCACCGGCGGCTCGAGCTACCTCGAGGAGCTGCGCGAGCAATACCCACCCGGCATTTTCGATCTGCTCCGCGTCCCGAACCTCGGCCTGAAGAAGATCGGCGTCCTCTACGAGCGCCTCGGCGTGACGAGCATCGACGAGCTGGAGAAAGCGGCGAAGGACAACCTCGTCTCCGCCCTCCCCGGCTTCGGCGCGAAGACACAGCAGAAGATCCTCGACGGCATCGGCTTCGCGCGCAAACGCGAGTCGCAGTTCCTCCTGCCGCGCGGACTCGAAGTCGGCGAGCTGATTCGCGAACAACTGGCGACGATCGACGAGGTGGAGGACGCGGAGATCGCGGGAAGCGTGCGGCGGCGGCTGGAGATCATCCGCAACGTGAACGTCGTCGTCGCGACGCGTGCGCCGGAGCGCGTGATCGAGCAGCTCCCGAAATTCGTCGCCGACATCGAGGTGATCGACGCGATCACGGTGAAGGGAATCGCGCGCGGCGAGATGCCGGTGCTCTTCCACTTCGCATTCCCCGAGGATTTCGGACTCGCGCTCATGCTCGCAACCGGGAGCAAGGAGTTCATCGAGGCGTTCGCGGCGAAGCTTCCGAAGAAGGTCAAGGCGAGCAACGAGGAGCAGCTGTTCGAGAAGGCGGGCGTCCCGTTCGTCGAGCCGGAGCGGCGCGAGAACGCGGACGACCTGAAACGGAAGAAGCGTCCGTCACTGGTGAATCCGGCCGATCTGCGCGGCACGTTCCACGTCCACACGACCTACTCGGACGGCCGCAACTCCGTCGCCGACATGCTCGCCGCGGCGCGCGAGCGCGGCTTCGATTACTGCGGCATCTCCGATCACTCCGTCGCCGCCTACTACGCGGGCGGACTGACGACGGAGACGGTGAAGCTGCAGCAGGCGGAGATCGCGCGCGAGGCGAAGAACGTCGCGCCGATGCGCGTGTTCAAAGGCACCGAGGCCGACATCCTCCCCGACGGAACGATGGACTACGGCGAGGATCTCGACATGTTCGACTTCGTCGTCGCATCGATCCATTCGCGGTTTCAGATGACGGAAGAGGAGATGACGGAGCGCATCCTCCGCGCGCTCGACGATCCTCGCGTGACGATCCTCGGGCACCTCACAGGACGGCGCCTGCTCACGCGCGACGGCTATCGCGTCGACTACGACCGCATCTTCGACAAGGCCGCCGAGCGCGGCGTGCTGGTCGAGATCAACGGCAATCCGCAGCGGCTCGACGTCGACTGGCGCCAGCTGCGCAACGCGGCGGACCGCGGCGTGATCTTCACCATCAATCCCGACGCGCATTCGATCCGCGAGATGAGCCACGTGATCAGCGGGACGTGGGTGGCGCGCAAGGCCGGCCTCACGGCGAAGGAGATCTTCAACACGCGGCCGGTGGACGAGGTGGAGGAGTGGATCAACAAGCGAAAGAAGAAGCGGTTGAGCCATTAAGCAGTCGAGCTGTTGAGCGATGAGGCGGTAGGAGTCACCTCAAAGCCCAACAGCTCGAGAGCTGGACTGCTGGGGATTACCGTTTCGCCGTGACCACGATCATCAGGGCGCGCTGGCTGTTCGCCACTTTCGTCGCGCCGAGAATTACCGTCTGATTGAGTTTCAGGTTCATCGACATCTTCAGCACCTGAGTGAGCTGATCGCCCGCCATTTTCGACACCTTGAAGTCGTTGACGCGCAGCGTGTCCGAGGCCGGGTCGTAATCGCCGATGCGGAGCTCGGCGCGGTATCCGCTCTGCAGCGAGACCGTGCCGGGATCGCCTTCACGGCCCGTCATGTCGGCGGCGCCGAGACTCTCGACCGTGTTGAAGCGAAGCAGGGCGAGCTTGCCCGCGATGTCTTTCAGTTCAGCGGGGACGGCGCCGGAACCGTCGCGCGAGGCGGCGACGATGCGGACGTCGAGGTGGAACAGCTGCGGCGCGGCGTCGAACTTCACCAGCGCGGCAACGATGTCTTTCAGATTCTCCGGACGGTCGGTGACGACCAGCGCGTTGGAGCCGGCCGGAATCGAGATCGAGCCCTCCGGGCTGAGCATCGGTTTCACGACGGCCGTCGCCTTCTCCGCATCCTTGTACTTGAACTGGAAGGTGCGGACGGTGAGCGCCTTCTCTCCGTCGCGCGGCTCGGCGAAGGCCATGCCGCAGGAGAGGAGAAGGGCGAGGATGAACGTAAAGCGCTTCAATTTCATAAATCCGCCGGAAGCTTCTCATCGATGATCATGACGATCTGCGCGTCGTTCGCGCTTCCGGTCGGCATCTCGACGATGGTCGCTGAGTCAGAGTCGTACTTCTCGATCACCGGCTTGCTCGTCAATGCGGGCGCAATCGCGGCGATCCGAGTGGGCTGAGTGACAGTTGGCGCAACGCGCCCGCGCTCCCACACCAGCGCGCCGCCGGTGATGCCGGCAACGAGGGTGGCGGCGACGGCGAGGCGGCGCGGCCAGGCGACGACGCGATGCGTGGTCTTCTCGGTGGCGCGGAGGTGGACCTCGCGCATCACGTCGCTGACGAACGCGTCGACGCCGCCCGGAGGCACGAGCTCATCTCCGCCGATCGCGCGGAACATGATGTCGGGATCGACCGAGACGGCGTAATCGAGACATGCATCACACGCGCGGATGTGCTCGAGCAGCTGAGGGTTTTCCGTCTGCGCTTCGAACGAAGCGCGAAATGCGGTGCACGTGATCATTTTTCTCTCCACAGCCGCGCGTACTCGGGGAACCGTTTGGTGAGTTGCTGCTGCATCAGCTTCCGCGCGTTGAAGAGATGGTTGCGGACGGTCGACTCGCGGCATCCGAGGACCTTGGCGATGTCGGCCGAGGCCATGTCGTCCATCTCGCGCATGACGAAGATCGCCTTCTGCTTCGGCGACAGGACGGAGGACACGGCGTTGAAGACGTTCTCGATCTCTTTCCGCTGGACCGCGACGCCCTGATCGGCTTCCGCGGAGGTCTTGACCAGGCGGAGGTTCGAGTTCACCGCGTTGTCGCGCGACTGTTTGTTCCGCATGAAGTCGATGGCGACGTTCGTGACCATCCGGTAGAGCCAGGTGTCGAAGGCGTACTGGGGGTCGTATTTCTCGAGGTTTTCCCAGAGCTTGATGAAGACGAGCTGGGAGATGTCCTTGGCGTCCTCGGCATTGCCAATAACCCGGTAGCAAAGCGCGTAAACCTTTGAGGTCTTTCGCCGAACGAGCGTCTCGAACGCCCCAGTGTCCCCTTGCCGGATGGTCTGAACCAGCTGCCGGTCATCAGGATCGACTGCGTCTTTTGTCGGGATCATCAAGCGGAGTTCCGCGGCCATCGTGACACAAATACGGGTGCTGTCCGGAAAACGTCTAGGGCAGTGGCCGCCCTTCCCTCCGCTTCTGCTACCCGCCGTCTACCCTCTGTTAGAATCCTCAAACACATGCGCGTTCTCGTCGTGGGTCAGGGGGGGCGCGAGCATGCGATCTGCTGGAAGCTCAGGCAGTCGCCGCTCGTCAAGGAAATCTACGCCGCCCCCGGAAACGCAGGCATCGCACAGGTAGCCGATTGCGTCCCCATCGGCGTCGCCGACATCATCGAACTGGCCGATTTCGCTGAAAAGCTGAAGATCGACCTCACGATCGTCGGCCCCGAGCTCCCGCTCACCCTCGGCATCGTTGACGAGTTCCAGAAGCGCGACCTGCCGATCTTCGGACCGACCCGCCTCGCCGCAGAGCTCGAGGGCTCCAAGGTCTTTTCCAAGGAGTTCATGCGGAAATACAACATCCCGACCGCCGAGGCGACCGCATGTAACTCGCCCGACGAAGCTCGCGATGCGCTGAAGAAGACGAATTACCCGGCGGTGCTCAAGATCGACGGCCTCGCCGCGGGCAAGGGCGTCGTGATCGTGGAATCGCGCGAGGAAGCGGAGCAGTACCTCACCCTCGTCTTCGATGAGAAGAAGTTCGGCAACGCTGCGTCGCGCATCCTGGTCGAGGAGTTCCTGACCGGCGAAGAGGTGTCGTTCCTCGCGATCACCGACGGCAAGAAGTGTCTGCCGCTCGCACCGGCAAAGGATTACAAGAAAGCATTCGACGGCGATCGCGGCCCGAACACCGGCGGCATGGGCTCGCACTCACCGGCGGTCGTGCTGAGCGGCGAGACGGCGGCCGAGGTGATGAAGTCGATCATCCTGCCGACGATCAACGGCATGGCGGAAGAGGGACGGCCGTACACCGGCGTGCTTTACGCAGGCCTCATGCTGACGCCGAACGGCCCGAAGTGCCTCGAGTACAACTGCCGCTTCGGCGATCCGGAGACGCAGGTGCAGCTGATGCGGCTGGAGGACGATCTCGCCGACATCTGCCTGAAAGTCGCGCGCGGCAACCTCGGCGACACGAAGCTGAGCTGGAAGAAGGAAGCGGCGGCGTGCATCGTCCTCGCGGTCGACGGCTACCCCGACGAGTTCATGAAGGGGCAGGAAGTGGCGATCGATCCGATCGATGACGACTCCGTGGTCGTCTTCCACGCCGGCATCATCAACAAGGGCTCAATGATGATCAACGTCGCGGGCCGCGTGGCGAACGTCTGCGCGCGCGCGGCCACGCTCACCGAGGCGCTGCAGCACGCGTACGCGGCGGTGCCGAAGGTGCGCTTCCAGGGCGCGCGGTATCGCACCGACATCGGCCTCCGCGCGCTGCATCAGAAGCGGATGGACAGCGGCTTTTATCCCACCTTCAACGGATAGCAATGACTACACAACCGTGGGTCCTCATCATCATGGGATCCGACTCCGATGCGGAGACGATGTCCCAGGCCGCGGCCGCTCTCGATGAAGCGGGCGTGCCGTACACCATGACCGTCGCCTCGGCGCATCGCTCGCCGGAGCGGACGAAACAGATCATCACCGACTCCGAGCGCGACGGCTGCCAGGTGTTCATCGCCGGCGCCGGCATGGCCGCGCATCTTCCCGGCGTCGTCGCGTCGCTGACGACCAAACCGGTGATCGGCGTGCCGCTCTCCGGCAGCGCGTTGCAGGGAGTCGATGCGCTCTACGCCGTGGTGCAGATGCCGCCCGGCATTCCGGTCGCGACCGTCGCCATCGGCGGCGCGCGCAACGCGGGCGTGCTCGCGGCGCAGATCATCGCCACCTCTGACTCCGCGCTGGCCGAACGTTTGAAACAACAGCGCGTGGCGATGGCCGAAGCCGTCGCGCAGAAGTCGAAGAAAGTGGAGAAGTCCACGCGAGTGTAGGACAGGCGCCCTCGCCTGTCCCGACCGACAGGCGGGGGCGCCTGTCGTACACATCATGCAGCACCATCATCACGCGCAGCCGAAAGCGGTCACGCGCAAGCTCGTCATCGCCTCGATCGCCACGATGCTGTTCGTCGTGCTCGAGCTCGGCGCCGGCTTCTACGCCAGCTCGCTCGCGCTGATCGGCGACGCGATCCATAACTTCACCGACACGCTGGCGCTGGTGATCGCGCTGATCGCGGTCAGACTGGAGCGCCGCCCGCCCACGGTGGAGAAGTCGTTCGGCTACCAGCGCGCCGGAATCCTCGCCGCGTTCGTGAACTCCGGGACGCTCGTCGCCTTCACCATCTTCGTCTTCATCGAGGCGTTCCGGCGCTTCCGCGTTCCGCACGCCGTCGACAGCGGCTGGATGATGGCGACGGCCGCGGTGGCGATCGTCCTCAACACCGCGATCACCCTCTCGCTCCTGCGCGAAGGACGCGACGACATGAACATCCGCAGCGCGGTGCTGCACATGTTCGGCGACGCGGTGTCGGGCGCCGGCATCATCGTCGCGGCGTTGCTCATCCGCATGACCGGCTCGACGTTGTGGGATCCGGCGGTGTCGGTGGTGATCGGAATCCTGATCCTCTGGTCGAGCTGGGGGATCTTCCGCGAGGCGGCGAACCTGCTGCTCGAAGGCACACCCGCGGGCATCGATCCGGACGAGGTGCAGCGCTCGCTCGCGGCGATCGAGGGGATCTCCGGCGTACATCACCTCCACATCTGGGCCATCGGACCAGCGCGGCCGGCGATGTCGTGTCACCTCATGGTCGGCGACGTGCCGCTGCGGTCGACGGCGTCGATGCTGGCCAGCGTGAACGAGATGCTGGCGCACCGGTACGGCATCGTCCACGCGACGGTGCAGTTCGAGTTTTCCGGATGCACGGAAGACGACCCCTATTGCCTTCCGTATAGCGACCTGATGTAAAATTCGTGGTCCAACCAAATCCCGCGAGGTACAACCATGAAGCGTGTAGTCGCTGTCTGTGTCTTCATTTTTCTCCTGGTTCCCGTCACCGGATTCTGCGGAGGCGCCTGGGTCCCCGCGCCCGGCAAGGGCGACTTCCAGCTCGGCTTCAGCCGCAAGACGGCGAGCAGCTCGTGGGACGCGCAGGGAAATTCGTTTCCGAACCTGACCACAGTGGCCGGCCAGCGCGTGCCGGCGTATCACGACTTCCGCTACGGATACTTTTCGGGTGAGATCGGGATCTTCCGCCACCTCTCCGCCCGCGCGCTGATCACGTATCTGCACGGCCTGGAGGGACCGCACACGAACCTCGAGCGGAACGTCGGCTTCTCCGATTCGTGGCTCGGCCTGAAGTACGGCGTGCGCGAGGGGAGCTGGCCGATGGCGATCGCGGCGACATATCGCACGCCGGCGCTCTACGACCGCGCCGGCACGTACAACCGCCACACGTTCGACTCCAGCGGCAAGGTCAACGGCGTGAGCTCGGAATGGCGCGGCGTGCTGAAGCACGACTACACGCTGTCGTATCTCGTCAGCCACTCGATCCGCGACGGCCAGGGCTGGATGCAGCTCGAGACCGGCTACACGTGGCGCGAAGGCGCGCCGGCGGATCAGCTCCCCCTCACCGCCGAGATCGGCTGGCCCCTCGGCTGGCGCGGCACGACGCTCAAGGGCACGATGACCGCCGTCCGCAGCCTCGGCAACGATTCGCCTTCCCAGCCCGACGACCGCTTCCGCGCGAACGCGACGTTCAACTTCAACGACGCGTCGATGGCCCGCGCCGGAATCGGGATCGTCGTGCCGGTCGCACGCGCGACGAACGTCGAGGTGGGTTACAACCAGTGGATCTGGGGAAAGTCGGCACGGCGTTATCGCGAGCCGTACGTTTCGGTGGGATACAACTTCTAACGCCGCGAATTCATTGTCCTCCAGGCGAGACTCATCCCATCGCGGATGGGATTCATTGTCCTCAAAGCGAGATTCATCCCATGGCGGATGGCATTCATCCCATCGCGAGTGGGATTCATCCCATGGCGGATGGCATTCATCCCATGGCGGGTGGGATTCATCCCATGGCGGATGGCATTCATCCCATCCCGGATGGCATTCAAGTGTCCATGGCTCACATGAATGCGATCCGGCGGCGGATGAGCAGCACGATCGGTGGCGTCACCGCACCCGATAAGCATCCGGATACGTGAACGTCACCACCGCTCGCATCACCCCATACGGAAACTGCCAGCCGAGCGCCGGGCCCATCGCGTAGAACGGGCGAAGGTCGATGGTGTTGCCGAGGAGGAGCGTGCCGTTCGTGGCGCAGAAGTCGCCGCGGTTGATGCCTTCGACGGGACGCTTCGTCCGCATCGACGGATACATGCGGGAGACCTCGTCGCGGATCGCGCCGACCGGTCGCGCGGCGTAGCTCTTCTGCAGCGACGTCACCGCGACCTCTTCTTTCACCACGCGCCCCTTGTCGTCGTACGAGATCGCGACGTTCGCCTGCCAGTCGGTCTTCGGCGAGCCTTCCGCGACGTAGCCTTCGTAGCCGCCCTTGATCGCCACCGCGGTCAACGCGTCGTTCGTGTAGGCGTAGTCGGCGTTCATCGAGACGAGGTGATTGCAGGCCGCGGCGTTCTGATAGTCAACCTGTTGATGAACGATGTGATTGGCGGCGTCGAACGTGTAGCGGACGGTGTATTTCTGCCCCTCGACGATCAGGTCCTCGCGATCGAGCAGCCACGCGTCGCCTGACTTGTGCGGGGCGTAGTTCAGCACCTCGCCGGTGCTCGTTGCGAGTACGCGCTCGAGCGATTCGCTCCCCTGCACGAACTTCACGTCGGGACGTCCCTGGATGATCTCGCCGGCGTACGTCCAGCCTTCCGCCTTACGCGCGTCCTGAATCGCCTTCTGTTTGGCCGGCGTGTAACGCAGCGATTCGAGCAGCGAGCCGGGGAAGAGGCAGGGCAGCGAGTCATTGCGATTGAAGCGGTCTTCCGCGAAGTAGGTCGCGCGCGTGGCCGACGCGCCGTCGGTGCACGGCAACGAGCTCCAGACCGGCGACGACGTGAAGTACGGGCCGTGCCAGCAACGCGGGCACCACCCCGCGCCGATCGGCAGACGAAGTCCGCAGAACGAGCAGAGGATCTTCGTCTTCATGTCGTCGATCTCGCTGTCGAGCGCGAAGATGCGCTGATCGACGCCGGCCTTCGCATCGGCATCCGATTCGAGCTCGGTGTAGCGATGGAAGCGCTCCACCGCCTTGGCCAGCTCGCCCTGTTTTTCGTAGATGACGGCCTGGTTGTAGACCGGTGTCGGATCGGTCGGCCGCTGCTGCTCCGCTTGCTGCGCGAGCTTCAGCGCCGCGTCGAGATCGCCCTTGCCGTAGACGAAGCGCGCATGGTTGAAGAGCTCGACGTACTCCTCGTCCGCCTGACGCTTCTTCTGCAGCTCGCGCTGAAATTCGAGCTCGAGCTGGAGCTTGGAGACGAGCGGCTTCTCCGCGCCTGTCGGATAGAGCTGCAGGTAGCGATCGACTTTCCGCTGCGCCTCGGACCACCGTCCCGATTTCGCCAGCAGCACCGCCATGTCGTACAGCACGCCCGGATTGTCGGGCTGCAGCGCCTCCGCTTTTGCGAACTGGTCGTACGCGGCGGCGTAGTCGTTCATGTCGGCGAACTTGCGGCCGAAGAAGACGGCTTTGGCGAAATCTTCGTTCGATTGCGCGGGCTGCGGCGCGGGCGCTTCCTGCGCGATCAACGCGAAGGACAGCAGACAGCAGACAGCGGACAGCAGTCGTTTCATTGGAGTAACCCGTCGATCAACGTCGACAACCACAATTGCTGCTCCTCGGTCGGCTGCGAACGCGCCAGCAGGAAATACAGCGCGCGGCGTTTCTGCTGATCGTCGGTCTGATGGTCGCGGAGCATCTTCTCCGGATCTTCCGGCGCGCCTTCGATGATCACGTCGGTCGCTTCCTTCGCCGCCCAGTGCGGGGCGATGTCGTTGCCGAAGAGCTTCGACACGAACGCGACGCGCTCCGGCTCGCTCTTCGCCGCGCCGGCGTCGGCCGCGAGACGGCTGCGCGTGCCGGCGCCGAGGATGAGGGCGCGGAGGTTCGAGAGGAGCTGTGTGCGCTGGAGACATGCTTCGAAGATCTTCGACTTCACCGCTTCGTCGTTGATCGTCCCCGCCGCCTTCAGCACGTTCTGGATGCGCTGCGTTTCGTAGCCGATGAAGTTGTCGGCCGCGTCTTCGGCCGAGGAGTCGGGGGTCTGCGGCTCGGGCGTCGATTGCGTGACCGCGGGCGGTGCTTCGACGGTGACCGTCGGCATTTCGGGAGCGGGTCTCTCCGGTGGAGGTGCAGGCGTTCCCGCCTGTGCATCCTGAACAGGAGCAGTTCCCGGCAGCACCACATCGACGAGCGGCAGATCGACGCTCGCGACGGACGGCTTCGACGCATCGATCGCCCGCGTGATCCTCAGATCGGACGGCGATCCGAGCGCCGCAACCGGCGCGCTCTGCGGCGGCGACACGACGCGCGCTCCGCCGATCGCCGCATTCGGAACGGGCGGCGGATAGAGGCTGCGCACGAGCTCCGCATCGCTGGTCAGTCCCGAATCGAGCAGCCGCTCGCGGACGCGCTGCCGGATCTCCTCCATCAACCGCATCTGCGCGATGCGTTGCGCGTCATTGAGAAACGTCGGCATCGCCGGCTCGACGCTGCCGTCGCAATGACACGTCCCGAAACGATCGGGCTCGTAATTGTTGTCGCCGGCGACGCGCTTCATGTGATCGACGATGGCGAGATTACGCCGCATCGCCGCCTCACGCGCGCGATCGCACGCCGACTGCGATGCGAACTGATTCATCCCCCACACCTCGGCGAAACCGCGTGTGTCGGGGCGATACAAGGCGACGTGGTAATGGAAGAGCTCACAGGCTTTGGCAGCCGGTGAGGGAGGCGGCGGACACGTCAGCGATTGAGCTGCGGCCTGCATCGCAAAGGCGAGCAACGCAGCGGGAAGGAGCGATCTCATGCCGTCTGAACGAAGCTTGCCGATTATACGCATTCAACGAAAGCCATCTCCTGTCGTACCCGCTACAGACACGAACGAAAGGAGAAATGCAATGAAACGCAACGCAATCATCATCGGAACACTGGCCGTGCTGCTGCTCGCCGGCGTGCCGTTCATCTACGCGCAGCATCAGCACGGCATGCATGGCGGCATGCACGGAATGCACGGCGGTCCGTTCGCCGATTTCGGTCTCGGACATCTGGCGCGGGCCAAGGAATACCTCGATCTGACGGATGCGCAGGTCGATCAGCTCAAGGCGATCGGCAAGGAGCTGCACGAGCAGAACGCGCCGTATCGCCAGCAGCTTCACGGCGGATTGATGCAGGTGGCGCAGACGCTGATCAGCAATCCGAACGACGTCGCCGCCGCGCAGGCGAAGCTCGATCAGCAGAACGCGGTCGAAGCGACGCTCAAGGCGAACACGCTGGCCGCGGCGGCGAAGGCGCTCAACGTGCTCACGCCCGATCAGCGCGCCAAAGTCGGCGACTTCCTCAACAAGCGCGCCGCGATGCACAACAACCAATAAGCCATGAACGTGTCGCTGACATGGGGGCGGGTTCTTCATGAACCCGCCCCACGTGCAGAATGGGAGCGTTTGACGCAGGACGATCCGTTCGAGGGACGCGCAATCGAGGCGGTACGGCGAGGCGATGCCGGCTCGTACGACTACCTCGTGTCAAAATATTCGAAACGGGTCGTGTCGATCGCATGGGGCATCGTGCGCAACGCGCATGACGCCGAAGACCTGGCGCAGGAAGCGTTCGTGAAGGCGTTCCAGAACATCGGGCGCTTCAAGGAAGGCGAGCCGTTCGGACCGTGGATCTATCGCATCGTGACCAACCTCGCGCTCGACGTCGTGAAGCACCGCTCGCGTTTCCGGCACGAGGAGCTGACGGACGTGCAGCCGGCGGCGCGGCGCGACGACGCGGAGCTCGGCGCGGTGACGAGCGAGCTGGCGACGCGCATCGACCAGGCGATCGAGTCGCTCCCGGAGAATCAGCGCGTGGTCGCGCGGTTCTATCTCGTCGAGCAGTTCGACCACGCGGAGATCGCGTCGATGATGGGGCTCAGCGAGGGAACGGTGCGCTCGCATCTCTCGCTGGCGCGGAAGAAACTGAAGGAACAACTGGCAGACCTCTACGGGGCATCCGATGACTGACGACAAATTCTTCGAACGCCTGCGCGACGACGCGCGGCCGCTGCGCTACGAGGGAGACGACTTCCTCGCCACGCGCATCGCGGCACGGGTGCGCGAGCAGATCGCGCGGCCGCAGACGGTCGCGCAACTGCTCGTCGCATGGATGCGGCCGCTCGCCGCGTCGGTCGCCGCGCTCCTGCTGACCGTGACGCTCGGCCTGACCTGGACGCAACGGCATCAGGAACCGACCGACAGCCTCACTTCGAATCCGATCGAGATCGCAATGGCAGGAGAGACGTTCGGTGTCGACTAAGCTCGTCGCCGCGATCGTCCTGCTGATCACATTCCTCGGCGGCGCCGCGGTCGGGATCTTCTGCGATCACGTCTGGATGATGCATCACGGTCCGCGCGCACGCCGCGAGGCGATGCACGTGATCACCTCGCGCATCCTCAACCGGCTCGACCGCGAGCTCGACCTCACGCCGAAGCAGCACGCTCAGGTGAAGCAGATCCTCGACGCGCATTCCGTGAAAGTGCAGAAGATTTTCGAAGGCGTGCATCCGCAGGTGCGGCATGAGATCGAGCTGGGGAACGACGAGATCCGCAAGGTCCTCACGCCGGAGCAGCGCGCGAAGTACGAGAAGCTCAGGATGCACCTGATGCCACTCCATCGCGGTGCGCCCGGATTGCACTGAGCAATTCCTCGCCGTCGATCGCCCGCGACGGCGGCATCACTCCCGACAACCGCAGCCCATCGATCAGTTGGTTCGCAACGGTCGCAATCGGCAGGATCGCCAAGCGCTGCCCGCGTGCATCGACGCGAGCCACCGCGTTCTTCGTCTTCGCTTCGACGTAGCTCGCATCCGAGCCAAAGCGGCTGATCGGCGTGGCGATGCGGCTCAGTGTTTTCGGCGATACGTTCAAGCGCTTCGCCAGCCGGAACATCAGCGCCGCGCCCGGAAGCTGGAACTTCACGAACGTGCGCGCGTCGATGCCCAGCTCGCGGCGCAGCAGCTCGCGATCGGGCGTGATAATCGTGCGGCCGTCGCCCTCGAGCGCGCTGGCGATCGAGCCCGCACCTTTCGCGTTTTTGTTGCCGATGCCTAGCGTGATCTCGACCGGATCGCCACGGAGCCGGCGCACGAGCGCGCCGGAAATCGCGGGAAGCGACGAGAGTCCCGGCACGACCGCGACCCCTTTCTCCCGCGCGCGCCGATCGAGCTCCGGATCGTCGATCAAGCCGAAGAACCAGCCCGGATCATCGGCGATGTCGAGCCAGTGCGCGCCCTCCTCCACCACCGCCCGCACGCAGCGCCGATCGAACTGCTGGAACGGACCGGCGGCGCAGAGCACCGCGAACGCACCGCGCGCGAGTCGCGCGATGGAGTCGGGATCGCGAAGATCGGCGCCGGTCGCGCGGCTCGCGCCGACGACGTCGCCGTGCAGCTCGCGCATGAGCAGGCGGCCGAAGACGCCGGTGGAACCGAGGACTATGACTCGCATCGGCCCGCGAGAAATGCCCAGACGATGAACGACGGAAAGAGCACCGCCGTCGCCGCGATCTCGATCCGCTGATCGCCGATGAACGAACCGGCGCTCAGCGCGAATCCGACGAGCACCACGAACCCGCCCACCCAATGCAGCACGCGCGGCAGATCACGTCGCGAGAGCAGGAGCAGGAGCAGTCCGATCGAGTAGAAGCCGTTCGCGAATCCGCCGATCGCGATGTCGAGTGTGCGCGACGGTCCATCGAGGATGTAGCGCCACTCGCTGGTGATGTCGATCGACGCGCCGATCGCGCCGATGATCGCGGCGTAGCGCGAGAACGACGCGTACATCGCGACGAGTGTGATCGCCGCGATCTGCCACACGATCCAGGATGCGGTCCACGCAAATCGATGCGACGCGATGTACGCGAGGCGACCGTCCCCGGTGAGCCCGGGAGCGAGGACGGTCGCCATCAGCAGCGTCGCGATGGCGTGCACGAAGGCGCACGCGTAAGCGACGCGCCTCACGCCGGAGGAGCAGCCGCGGCGGCCGCGGCCTGACGCTCCGCCAGCATCTGCGGCGTCGTGGTCGGCTGATTCACCAGGTCGGTGTACTCGAAGAGCGCGGTCGAGAGGTAACGCTCGCCGGTGTCGGGCAGCACCACGACGACGCGCTTGCCCGCTCCGAGCTGCTTTGCGACCTGCAGCGCCGCCCAGGCGATCGCGCCGGACGAGATGCCGACGAAGATCCCCTCTTCCCTCGCCAGCCGGCGCGACGTCGCCGCGGCGTCGTCGAACGTCACGTCGATGATGTCGTCGACGACGTTCGCGTCGTAGATCGACGGAATGATGCCGGCGCCGATGCCCTGCAGCTTGTGCGGGCTGTGCGTGCCGCCCTTGAGCACCGTCGACTCGACCGGCTCGACGGCGACGATCTTCACGTTCGGCTTTTCCTTCTTGAAGACCTGGCCGATGCCGGTGACCGTGCCGCCGGTGCCGACGCCCGCGACAATCGCGTCGACGTCACCGCCGGTGTCGCGCAGGATCTCCTGCGCCGTCGTCTCGCGATGAATCTTCGTGTTCGCCGGATTGTCGAACTGCTTCGACAACCACGCTCCCGGCGTCTTCTCCGCGTACTCGGCGGCGACGCGCTGTGCTTCCTTGATGCCGAGCGGCGCGGGCGTGAGGATCAGTTCAGCACCGAGGGCCTGCAGCAGCTTGCGGCGCTCGACGGAGAAACTGTCGGGCATGATCAGCGTGCACTTGTAACCCTTCGCCGCGGCGACGAAGGCGAGTCCGATGCCGGTGTTGCCGCTCGTCGCCTCGACGATCGTGTCGCCCGGTTTGATCTCGCCCGCTTTCTCCGCCTCGCTGACCATCGAGATCGCGATGCGATCCTTCACCGACGAGAGCGGGTTGAACGCTTCGAGCTTGACGACGACCTCCGCCGCGCCTTCATCCGTGACGTTCCGCAGACGGACCAGAGGCGTGTTTCCGATGAGCTCCGTGATGTTGTCGTAGATCCTGCCGTGCATGTCCTTCTCCTTTTTTGTGGATAGGGTTGCACAGGGGGTCGCCCCAACGTCAAGCGTTCGCCTGTCCCAGGTACCGATACCCGATCTTCGCCACCGCCACGATCACCGCGGCGTCCGTCCCCACCGCCTTCTGCAGCTTGCGGCGGAGGCGCGTCACGTGCGTGTCGACCGTCCGGCTGTTGAGGTTGAGATCGACGCGGTAGTTCCAGACGCGCGAGAGCAGCTCGTCGCGCGGAACGACGCGCTCCTTGTTCTTGAACAGGTACATCAGCAGGTCGAACTCTTTCGGCGAGAGCTTCAGCTTCTGATTGTTGGCCATCGCCTCGCGTGTGGCGGGGTCGAGGCGGATCAGATGGTCCTCACAGACCGCCTTCGCCGCCGTGGCGCCGGCGTCGCTGCGCCTCATGACGGCGTCGATGCGCGCGAACAACTCCTGCACGCCGAACGGCTTGGTGACGTAGTCGTCCGCGCCGCCGCGCAGTCCGCGCACCTTGTCGGTCTCCTGACCGCGCGCGGTCAGCAGGATGACCGGGATTTTGGAGATCTTGCGGATGTGGTCGAGCACCTCGAACCCGCTCTTCTTCGGCAGCATCAGATCGAGCAGCACGAGGTCGGGACTCTCGGAGTGGAAAAGCCGAATGGCTTCCTCGCCGTCGCCCGCCGTGACGGTCTCGTAGTTCTCGTGCCGCAGATTGATCTCGAGCCCCTGCCGCAGACCCGCCTCATCCTCGACGATCAGAATCCTGGTCATTCTTCCTCCCTGCTACCTCTACGTCGCTAACCCTGGCAAGTTTCTCAAAACGCTTCCGGGGCATGAACGAGCCCCGCCATCGCCACCGCTTCTTCGGGCTTCAACCTCGGGAAGAGTAGCCGGAACGTCGATCCCTTTCCGAGCTCCGACTCCACCTCCACCCGCCCGCCATGCGCCGCGACGAGCTGCTGGACCAGCGTCAGACCGAGGCCTGCGCCGCGGCGCGTCTGCGTGTCGCTGAACTGCGCGCGGAAGTAGGGGTCGAAGATGCGTGCCAGATCGTTCGGGCCGATGCCGATGCCGTGGTCGTGCACCTCGACGATCACATGCTCCACGGTCTGCCGCAGGATCACGTCGATCGCCTTGTCGTCCGCGGAGTACTTGATCGCGTTGTCGATCAGGTTCAGCAGCGCGCGCGACACCGACTCGCGGTCCCAGTACTGCGGCTCGATCGTCTCGTCGATGTCGGTCGAGACGGTGAAGCCTTTGCTGCGGATCCACGACTCGTACGTCGTGATGAGCATCGTGATCAGCTCGCGCGGATGGACCGGCGTGAAGGCCAGCGCCCGCGCCGCGTTGTGCTGGATTCGCGCGACGTCGAGCACGTTCTCCACGAGGTGCGAGAGGTGCAGCACCTCGCGCAGGATCTGGTCCTCGATGTCGAGCCGTTCTTTCTCTTTCAGCTTCGCGCCGCGCTTCAACGTCTCGGCGCCGAGGCGGATCATCGCCAGCGGCGTGCGCAACTCGTGCGACACGTTCGCGATGAGCGCGCCGCGAAGGCGCATCGTCTCCCGCTCCTTGCGCAGACCGCGCGTCGCGAGGAGCGCGCCGATGGCGGTGAAGACGAAGGCGAGGAGGCTGAGCCAGACGCTGATGACGCGCTGGTTCTCCCACCCCGAGCCGACGTACGGCGACGTCCGGACCGTGGCCCGGATCGCATAGTTGTTGAGCGGAGGCGAGAGCGGCGAGGTGAAGGCGAAGCCGTTCTCGACCCACGACTGGCCGGCGTGCGCGTTCTTCGCCAGGGTAACGTCGGCGCGCTGCTGGAACATGTCGGGCGACTGCACGCGCACGAGCGGCTGCTGCTTGATCGTCGAGTGGACGCGGGCGAGCAGACGGTCGGCGTCGTACGTGTAGCGCACCGTGCCGCTCGCCGTGTAGAACTCGCGCGTCAGCTTCCCGTTGCCCGCCTCGGGCTTCTGCGACGAGATCTCGCTGACGTAGATCGAGTTGATCGGATCGGCGTCGGGGACGTAGATGACCGACACGATCCATTCATTGCTGTTGATCCACTGTTGCAGCGCCGCGAACGTCGGCGACGGCGAGCGCCTCTCCGTCTGTTGCCAGTCCTCGGCGGCGCGGAACAGCTCGGCGCGGATCGCGGTGTCGACGCGGCGCGCGGTGATCTCGGCGGCATAACCGGCGTACTGCACGGCGATCGTGTTCGCGCCGCGCTCCATGCGCACCGAGAGTTGATAGGAGCGCCACGCCAGCACGCCGAGGCCGATGGAGATGATCAGGAAGGGGACGAGAATCGGGGCGGACTTTCGCCCGTCCTCGCGGTGGGAGGCCGCTTTCAGTCGCGCGATGAAGGTTCGAAGCATGCGGTCAGGGTCACTGGCCCGGACCCGATCCCGCCGACGCCGTGGCTGCCGTGTGGCTCTGCGACAGGTGCGTGGCGACGATCTTGTCGATCTGGGCCTTCGTGTACGGCTCGAGCCGTACCTCGATTCTTTGATATGCCCCGCGACGCTGCACGATGACCCACAGCGTTCCGACGTCGCGCGCTCCGGCGAGCACGCGCTTGAAATCCTGCACCGTCGACTCGGTCATCTTCTGGCCGTTCACCGCGATCAGCCGGTCGCCCGCCTTGAAGTTGGCGCGCTCGGCCGGACTGTCGGCCACGACCGATTTGATGACGATGCCCGGCTTCAGATCGACCACCGAGAGGCCGAGGTAACGGCGCCCGGTGAGCATCGATCGGATCTGCTGGTCGCACTCCTTCGCCGACGCATTACAGTGCTTCGGTTCATCACCAGCGAGGAGCACGGACGCCGACAAACCGGCGATCAACAGCGAGACGAGACGGAATTTCATGGTGGAAAACAGTGGGTCCCTTAGCCGGCGACAACTGTAAGCCGTTTTGTCTGGGGTGCTGATAACAAATCAGAAACTGTCAGGAGAATTCCCTGTGAGGACAAGGGTTTAGCCGGTGAACACGCGTGTGGCACAGACACTCTTGTCTGTGCTCATTGACGCACCGGACGGAGCCGCGCAGGGGGCTGTTGCGGCGCCGGAGTGACGTCGCCGTAGACCCGCAGCGCGTAGCGGTCGGCGATCACGACCTTCCCTCCCCCGGCCGCGATCTGCGACGGCGCGATCGCCTTCATTCCGCTGTTCGTCAGTTGCGGATGGAGGGGATTGCTGACGTCCAGCCGGTCGACCGCTCCGGCACGGGCCACGAGCACGCCGTCGCCGTCCGCCGCGATGACGCCGAGCGACGGCGGAAGCGGCGCGGTGCCGATCTCGACCGGCTTCAACGGATCGCTGAGATCGAAGATCCGGAAGTGATCGAGCGACTCGACCACGAGGTACGGCGTCACGCCGCTCGTGATCGCCGCGGGACCGTACGGCATCACCACCTCGCGGACGATGTGCGCGTGCTGCGGATCGCTGGCATCGATGACGCGCATGACGGTGAGATCGAAGCCGTAGACGACCGGGAAGAGCGTGACGGCCTCGTAGTAATGCAGCGTGACGGCACCGATCTGCACCGGCTTGTCGGGTGTCGTGAACCGGAAGAAATCGAGGAGATGCATCCCGGTCGTCGGATTGGCCTCGATGATCGCGTCGCCGGCGAACGTCGCGCCGCCGCCGGCGATGCCGCGGGAGTCGAACGTGCCGAGGAGCTTCGGACGCCACGGATCGTGAATGTCGACGAGGTTCAGCTTCGCGCGACCCCAGACGATCGCCAGTCCGTCGCGGATCTTCACGAAGTCCTGCATGCCGTCGAAGGTGATCGCCGCGATCTGCTTCGTCTGCGACGGCGTCGAGATGTCGAGCACGCGGAACCACGGCCAGTCGACGACGTACGCGAAGGTGCCGTCGGTCGCGGCGCCGCTGACCGGTCCCTGCAGCGGGTCGGTGAATGCGCCGGCGCGCGTGCCGCCGTCGTAGATGGCGAAGCGCTGCGGCGTCGCGTGGATCAGGCCGTATTTGTCGATGTCGGTGCCGCCGGTGAAGAGCCGCGTGCCGTCGGCCGCCAGGGTCTGCGCGTGATCGTGAATCTGACCGAGCTGCTGCCCATCCCGATCGAACACGTCGATGACCTCGGCGCTCTCGGCCGCGTACACGCGATCGCTTCCGACCGCGACGCGCAGCAGGTTGAGCTCCCCCGCTCCGGTGCGCGAGACGATGCGCGGATTGGCGACGTCGCTCACGTCGGCGATGGTCAGCCCGCCCACTCCCGCGGCGGCGTAGAGCGTGTCGCCGCGAATCGCGAGGTCGTGCGCGTCGGCGGTGATCGTGCCGAGCGGCTGCGCGCCGCGCGCGAAGTCGTAGCCGTAGATCGCCTGCCCCTGTACCGCGACCCAGAGCTCGGTGCCATGAAACGCGACCGCGCTCACGACGCCGGGCGGCGCGAGCTCCGCGAGCACGATCGGCGTTTCGGTTTCTGTCGACCAGATCGTGAACCGCGACGGACCGATGGTCGCGATGACGCCGTCGCCCGCGGCGATCGAGTGATAGTCGCTCGTCGGAATCGACGCGCGCAGCGTGAGCGCGCCGTCGTCCGCGAACGAGAAGCGCGCGAGCTCGCCGCGCGTGACGACGTAGAGGTCGTCGCCGATCGCGAGGTCAAGACTCTCGTCCGCGGTGGGGACGACGACGACGCGACGCGGGTCGTTCGTGCGGACGTCGTAGACCGACACGCCGCGCCCGTCGGCCTCGAACAGCAGCGGCGAGCGGACGGCGAGACGCCGGATGATGCCGCGCTCGCCCCACACGCCGGAATCGGCGAGGGCGAGCGGCGCGAGGAGGATCAGAAGCAGAAGCGCAGCGTGCCGAATGCGTTCACCACGTGAAAATCGGGCGGCGTTTTCATCGTCGGCTGCCATGCCGTGAACTCGTCGCCCAGCGGACCGCGATCGATCCTGAAGAAATTTGCCTGCCATTCGTCCCCGTCTTTCGGTGTCTCGACGCCGAGAGATGCAAACGGGATGCGGATCACGGCGTCGGCCCGCATCCCCTCTCTGCGCAGCGCGGCAAAGAGGTCGCGGCAGGTCCATCCGAGGTCGGTGCGCATCGTCGCGCGGACCCCGTCGGGCGATTCGATCCGCGCGTCGAAGATCGTCCCCAGCGGATTGACCTCCAGCTCGAAGTACTCCTGCGCGGTACGCGGCGCGAGGAACACCTCGACCACATCCTCTTCGTACAGCGGCGCGTCGTGCGTGCGATGCGTGGCGACGACGTGATCGTCGATCGCGGAAAAGACGACGGTGAGCGCCTCGGCGTCCCACATCACCGCGACCTTGGTGGCGAGGCGCGGTGCCGAGCCGTCGGTGGCGCGGACCAGCGCGACCGTCTCGCAGCCCGTCGCGATCTCCCACGGATCTTCGATCGAAAACGTCGCACGCCGCACGAGCACGGGAGCATTAGAGCATCTGGCAGCCCATATGCAGTCTGCCCTCGCTGATGGCATTCGATCCCGAGCTCGACGAACTGAGGCGCGAATTTCTCGATGAGGCGACCGACAAGGTCCGCGAGATCCAATCCGCGCTCGATACCGGGCACAGCGCCGAGTCGCTCGACCGGCTCGCTTACCTCTCGCACCAGCTGAAGGGGGCGGGAGGAAGTTACGGTTACGAGAAGATTTCGTCCGAGGCGGCGGAGATCGAGAAGGCGGCGGAGAGGATCGTCGCGGGCGAAGGCGCGGCCGTCAACGGCTCACTGCAGCAGCACGTGATCAACCTCCGCGCGGAGATTGAGAAGCGCCGTCGCGAGCTGGATCAGCGGCAGCCTTTGCCGGCCTAGTCGCGCGATCGAGTCCTTCGCTCCGGCGTTCTGCCTCCACTCGATTCCGTCCACCTTTCTTCGCGCGATAGAGCGCGCGGTCGGCCGCGACCACCATCTCCTTCGGCGAGCGGATGCGCGTGTGCGGAACGCTGGAGAGGCCGATGGAGACCGTCACCGGCACCGGTCCGGCCTGCGTCGGCACCGGGGTCGCCTCGATGAGATGGCGCACTTTTTCGGCGAACGTCAGCGCGTCCTCGAGCCCTGTCTCCGGCATCATCACGGCGAATTCCTCGCCGCCGTAGCGCGCCACGAGGTCGGTGCTGCGCACCGATTCGCCGTATCGCAGCGAGACGCACTTCAGCACCTCGTCGCCCACCGCATGGCCGTACGTGTCGTTGATCTTCTTGAAGAAATCGATGTCGATCATGGCCAGGGAGAGGGGGCGGTTGTAGCGCTTCGATTCGTCGAAGGCGCGCGCCAGCTCGTCCTGGAAATAGCGATGGTTGTAGAGACGGGTCAGGCCGTCGGTGATCGAGAGCAGCTCGAGCCGCTTGTTGGTCTCGACGAGCTCCTTCTGCAGATCGACGATCCGCTTGCCGGCGCGGATGCGCGCCAGGAGCTCGGGGTACTGGAACGGCTTGGTGATGTAGTCGTCGGCGCCGAGCTCGAGCCCTTCGACCTTGTCTTCCTGCTCCGCCTCGCCGGTCAGCATGATGATGTAGCGCGTCCGGTACTCCGGCTTCGACTTCAGCTCGTGCGCGAGCATCGCGCCGTCGAGATCGGGGAGCTTGCGGTCGAGAATCGCCAGATCCCACGGCTCGCTCTGCAGAGTCTGCCGCGCCTCTTCGCCGGTGGTCAGCTCGATCGTCGCGAAGCCGGCCCGATGAAGAAAGAGCCGGACGAGCCTGCGAATGGCGGCGTCATCATCGACGATGGCGATTTTGAAGGGAGGCATTGAGCGCCTCAGCCGCAAAGAGCGTGCCGGTCATTCCGAGCTGACCCTCATCGAAATGTCGAGCGCCTTCACCGAATGCGTCAGCGCTCCGATCGAGATCCGCTCCACCCCCGCCTCGGCGTACTGCCTCACGTTCTCCAGCGTGATGCCGCCCGAGGCCTCGAGAATCGCGCGGCCGGCGGTGCGGGTCACAGCCTCGCGGATCTGCGCCGGGGTCATGTTGTCGAGGAGGATGAAGTCGGGACTCTCGGCGAGCGCTTCGTCGAGCTCGCGCATGTCGCGCACCTCGACCATGATCTTCTGCAGCATGCCGCGCGAACGGATCCGCTCGACCGCGCCCTGGATCGAGCCGGCACGATCGACGTGATTGTTCTTCACCAGAAACATGTCGTGCAGTCCGATGCGATGGTTCTCGCCGCCGCCGCACTTCACCGCGTACTTGTCGAGATGACGCAGCCCGGGCGCGGTCTTGCGCGTGTCGTAGATCTTCGCCTTCGTGCCGGCGATGGCGTCGACGTACTGCCGCGTCGTTGCGGCGATGCCCGAGGCGCGCTGCATGAAGTTGAGGGCAGTCCGCTCGCCGGAGAGCAGTGCGATCACGGTGGCGCTCACTTCAGCCACGACGTCGCCCGGCTTCACCGCCGCGCCATCCTCGAAACGCCGAACGAACTCAGCCGAGTCGTCGAGCTCGGCGAACGTCTCCTCGGCGTAAGCGAGCCCGGCCAGCACGCCCGCGGCCTTGATGACGAACGCCGCCGTGCCGCGATCGCGCGGCGTGAAGATCGCCTCGCTGGTAATGTCGGGAAGGTCTTCTTCCAGTGCGCGGCGAACGATGGGAGCGATTTCATCGTGATGCATGCGATTCGAAATTCTGGCAGCATGCCAGCCGTTTTGCTCGATCGAGTTCGTTGACAATTTGGGGGCGCACCGGCTTCGACGGGGACATGTCGGGGTCGTGGTTGCATGCCGAGCTGATTGCCTCGTAAAAACGATCAAACAAAAGTAATCGCGAACAACAGCGAATACGCACTCGCGGCTTAATTGACCGCGACGCTCCTCTGCAGGTTGCTCACGCCTGTGGAACGAGCGTCATGATGTGAGCTAAGGACCGGCGATCGCCTCGCCGCCGGTCACGAAAACTCAGAGGCTGGTCCGCGGTTGTTCCCCGCTCTCCGGGCAGGCCGTGGACGAGATACGAAGAGAGAGCTAAGCATGTAGGAGCCAGGCTGCCACTGCTCTCGGACGCGGGTTCAACTCCCGCCGCCTCCACCAACTTTTGCGACTCGCGGGCGGCTTTGCCGCCGCCTCACTCCCCCACCAACCGGTACGTAAGATGAATTCCGTTTCGCCTGCACGGATCATTCGCGTCGTTCGGGAAAACTTCGATCGCGTCGACGGCTGACAGCGGCTCACCCTTTGTGTCCTCGAGCTGGGCAAAGTAATAGGAGCCGCTGTATACGGTCTGCGAGGTCTCGAGGACGATCGGCTCGAAGAAGGGGGGATCGCGCTGGGTTTTCTTTCTCCGGTCGATCCCGCCGCCCCAGACGTGAAGCTTGAAGCGTTCCTCCGGCTTTGCATTCGTGACTTCGGAATCGACGGAGGTCCAGCCGCAGGGAGCTACGGTGCGGTAGCTGATCTGCATTTGATAATGAGGTGAACGTGTATCCGGGAGGCGCTCCACGGAGGTCTCCGGCGTTCGGGAGCAGGCCAGTAGCGGACGCGAGTCCAGCAGCTCGATTTCGGAATAGGCGAAATCTTCCTGCTGCTTTTCCTTGTCCCGGATTTCAGCCAACAGCGCGACGCCCTTCGATTCGGCGCTTTCCTCCGCTGTCAATCCCAGATCGATCTTCGACGTTGCCGCCTCGAGATAGGCCTGGGCGAGGTAGTAGCGGATCTCGTCGTATTGCGTGCTTTTCGGAGCGAGCTTACAAGCCTCCTCGAGGACCTGGACCGCCTCCTGGATGCGCCCCTGTCCCAACAGCACTACGCCCAGCGTGGACTGGTAGCTCGCCGCCTGACTCGGCGTGACATTGCCGTGCGTCAGTCTCAACAGCCGCCGCGCATATCGCTCCGCGTCGTGCGCCTCAGCCGGGCCGGGCCCGTACGGCGGCTTCGCCTCGGCGGCGCGCACGCGCCAGACCCAGAAGGTATAGGCATAACCCTGCAGAGCGTCGAGATTGGTCGAGTCGAGATCCAGCGCGGCTTTGTACTCGCGAAGCGCCAGCGCGTAATAGCCGTAATAGCCATCCGTCTCGCGCCTTCTCAGTTTTCCTTCTTTTCTCAGCGAGTCCGCAAGCCGGACATGCGCCGCGGGATCGCGAGCCAGCTTCTCCATCATTGTGGCGTCGCCGAGCGACGCGCGTACAAGAGCGGCATTGCATTGAATAATGGGATCGTCCGGCATTAACGCCAGCGCCTGATCGTAATAACGGACCGCGGCCCGGTCATACGGACTGGACATTCGTGAGCGTCTTACGACCCAATGATCATGCTGCCAGGCCACCGACACGATCTCGCCGCCCCAACAGCGCCAGTCGGAAAAATCCCGAGCATCGGAAAAATCACCAACAACGGAAAAATCACGAACAATTGATTCGGTATCAGTCGCTGCGACCGCCACGCCGATCACATCCGCCACGTTTGCGAGGTTGTCCCGAATGGTTGCCTGCGCCTGCAGATCGGCGGAGAGCGTTGCGTACGCCTGCTCCGCGCGTCTGGCCAGGAAGTATGCAAGGTGGTTGTCGCCGCGACCCAGGGCCAGATCGCAGAGCCCGTAATAGGCGGAGAAGCGTTCATTGCAGGGAACACGCTCCGCGGGCAGCAACAGGACGCGCTGCCACAGCTTCCCCGCATCGGCCGCCCGCAGCTCGCGCTCCGCATCGCTGGAGAACGGCGCCGTCGCGAGCGCTTCCGGCGACGGCCGATAATCGTCGAAGTTATGGAGCGTATAGGCGAGCGCGTTGTACCCGACGGCGAAGTCGGGACGGACGTTGATGCTCGCCTGAAGCTGCTTCACGGCGCGCGCGGGCTGACCGTCGTCGTTGTACGCAAGACCGAGGCGGTAATACGCCAAAGCGAAATTCTGGTCCTTTTCGATCGCGCGCTGGAAATGCTCGATGGCGTTCGTCAATTGATCGGGACTGCCTGCTTCATAGCGCCGCCAGTCGGCCAGTCCAAGCCGAAAATCCTGTAATGCCGCCCACGAATCGGTCATCCCCGCGGAGCTCATCGCCGGATCACGGCTGATCATCTGAAACGCGATCTGTTCGGCAAGAGCCGACGCCGCCTCCAGCGGGTCGTTCTTTACGGGAGGCGATGCCGGCAGGGCGGGATGCTCATGCTCCATTGCCGGGAGCTCGGCCCTCCAGTAGTCGCCCTCGGACGAAGCCGCGTGAAGCGTGACGGCGTTTTGTCCGGCATAGAAGCTGCCCGAGATGACGCGCTCGGCGAGGATGCTGCGCATGATGCTTTGCACCGGCGCGGCGAGGACGGTCAATGGAATTTCCACGCCCCCGACTTTCAGATCGCTTCCTTTCGCCAGCACGGCCTCCCAGCCTGCCGGCGAGGCAGACGCCGTATCGATCCGTGTCCCGTTCTTCGCCTTCGTGTCGGACATCGGCGAGAGCGTCATCACCTCGGTGCGCAATTCCGACCGCAACAATCCGAGGGCACTGAGCACGCGAACCGGGATCACGAGGGCGAGTTTCTTTTCCAGTTCGTCGTTCTTCGCGGCCGGGTCGTTCGGCAGCGTCACCGAAAACGGCGTAACCGTCGTCTTCCCGGCATTCGGCAGCTCCGCCCCCGCCACGAGAATGACCACTCCGGCGAGGACGGCGAAAAGCGTCTTGATGGCGGCAGCAGGCCACGAGTCCGCCTGGAAGTATTTCTGAATCCGCTGCAATGACCCGCTCGCGAAATCGCGAAGCGCGGTGGCCGCCCCGCGGCTCGCATGCGCGAGCGGAGACAGCGTGCTTCCTTCGGGATTTGCACGTTGAAGAAGACTCCCTGTCGCGACCTCGACGATCACCAGCCACGCCAGGACCAGCATGGCGAACGTCAGCAGCGGAGGAAATGCTCCGTAATAAATCAGATCGATGATCGCGGCGATGATCGCCAGCAGCGCGGACAGAGCGACGATGTCATCCCAGCGACCCGGACGGCCGACGTCGTGAATTGCATATCCGGCCGCGCGCCAGGTCTTGAACAGAGGAACGCCGGTGTCCACGATGGCGATGATCGCCAGCACGGCAACGAGCGCGCCGAATCCATAAACGAAAAGCAGCGCCTTGTCATAGACCCAGCCGAGACAGGCCGCTAGCGCCAGCACGAACACGGCCGCGGTGATGGCCCGGCGCCACTCTTTTCTGTCGATCAGCCGGGGAACGCGCAGCGATCCGACGCTCATTGCCAGCAGCGCCGGAAACGCGAGATAGAGGACGACGCGCCAGAGCGTGAGCGTCGTGTCGTGCGCGTATGAAAATCGGAGCCGCGACCGTTCGACCGCAACGATCGCCAGCAGCGACGACATGCCGAGATAGAACAGCAGCCAGTGACGCGCCTGCACCACTTTGAAGATGGCGAGGCCGCTGCCGAACAGACAGACGGCCATCCATCCGAGCCAGACCGGCCACCAGAGGTCGTATTCATAAACGCGCAACGGAATCGGCGCCGAGTCATCGAGACTGCTGACGCACGACGACGCGGCCAGGCCGATGACGACGCCGAGGAGCAACATCCACTCGAGCCGGATCCTGCTCCCCGCCGCGGTACCGACGACATGCAGGCAGAGGCCCGCTGCCACCGAAAGACCGATCAGCATGACGAACAGACCGGCCCGTCCCCACGAGCCTTCCACCATGACCACGCCGAACTCGCGCCCCGGAACGACGACGCCGGTGGTCATCATGGAGAGGTAGACGAATCCGAGTCCGGCGAGCAGCAGGTTCAGGATGCCGAGGCGCCGCCCCGGCCGCTCCTGCGTGACGAGGGAAATCCCCTGTAGCACGAGAGGCGCCCCGATCAGCAGAGCGACCAATGCCTCTCTTCTCATGAGCAACCACCTTTCGAGGACCGATCCTCTGATTGAGGTGTGCTCAGCGGGCCCGAAATCCCTACCCCGTCCGCCCCATCCCGAACATCATCCCCGTCTCCACCTCCACCCCCCGCCCGTCCACGACGTACGGCGCGAACCGCCACATCCGCAGCGCGGCGATGATCGGCTCCGATTGTTCGGGGAACGCGCTGAGCACGTGCACGTGCTTCACGCGGCCCTCGGCGTCGATGATCAATCGCACCGCGGCGACATCGGTGCCGGTAAACGTGAACGTCAGCGTGCGCGGCGCGACATGGACCACGCTTCGAAACTTGCGATCGGCGATCGTCACCTCCTCGGCGTTGCCCGTAACGACAGCGGGCGTGCCGAAGAACAGATCCTGCGCGCTGATCAACACCCACGCCTTCGGCCGCTGACCCTCGACCAGCGCGTACTCCGCGAGCACGTAGCCACCCCCCTCCGATGGCGGCGGCCCCGCCGGCTGTTCGTTCCAGCCGGCGGGGATCGGGTACGAGAGACCGAAATACGGATTGCGATAGCGGCCGTCTGTCACGCTCCCCTGTTCGGGCAGCGGCGTCGACGAGTCGCTCGCGGCGGGCGTCGCTCCTTTGACCAGGATCACGCCCTTCGGCACCACGGTCACCGTCGACAGCCAGAGCATCAGCAGTAGCGG